>ERZ1034626.300-NODE-300-length-36210-cov-10.677140_pt1 | contig 36210 bp, 26 predicted proteins | sample MGYA00520652_ERZ1034626 | MGnify/ENA primary metagenome ERZ1034626 (study PRJEB33766, sample SAMN09781765) | gut metagenome | biome: gut microbiome | host: Homo sapiens | place: Madagascar | study: EMG produced TPA metagenomics assembly of the PRJNA485056 data... | reverse complement strand
GATATAAGAGGGTATTGCATAAGTTTATATTTAATGTTGATTTGTTCAAATGAAAATTTGATTTATAATATCTATTTATTGATATATAAAGCCGTTTGTATCAAGCACATTATATACCAACATTCCACCTTTGTTCTTCAAAGTGGAGGCCCATTATACAATGAAGCGTCAGCCACCAGTGGCTGTTTGGTATTATCTTCCAATGTTATTATTCAGAGGTTAGATTAAACCAATAGACTTATTCGTAACAGAATTGCCAATTATTAATCTCCAAAATTAGATAATCTTATTCAGACGAAAGAATAAATTATTCAGAATTTTTATTTTTTGGCACTACATCTTGTATATTGAAACGATTTATATTATTACTCAGCCTCTTAGAAAGCTTAAACACCGACCTTACACGATTACTACAACTACATTAATCGTTTCTCTCAACAATAATCAATTGACAGCAGATAAAGAAAAGTGGATTATTGCGAAAAAAAGGTGTAAAAGTATTGGCTTTCAAACATTTTTGCGTAAATTTGTAACATACAAACAAATGAAATCAAGAAAGGACATTTCAATATGGATAACTACATACGATTTGACTGGGCCATGAAACGCCTACTGCGCAACAAGACCAACTATGCAGTGATTGAGGGATTGCTCGAATCGTTGCTCGGAAGAAAGTACACCATTGAGAGATTTCTTGAAAGCGAATCGAACCAAGAAACGGAGGAAGACAAGTTTAACCGTGTAGACATTCTTGCCGAAAGCGACAAGGGAGAACTGACCATCATTGAGATTCAGAACAACCGCGAGCTGACCTATTTTCACCGAATGTTATATGGCGTGTCGAAGGCCATAACCGATTATATTGACCTCGGTAACGACTACGACAAGGTGAGAAAGGTTTACAGCATAAACATCGTATACTTTGAGCTAGGACAGGGCAACGACTATGTGTATCACGGCAAGACGTATTTCCGTGGTTTGCATAACACATCAGATATCTTAAAGCTGTCGGTACGCCAAAACCAAAAGTTCTTTGGATTTGGGTTGGCTGACGGTGAAAATGTGCTTGAAAGAAAGGAAGCTGGCGACCTTTTCCCAGAATATTACATTCTGAGAGTGAACGATTTTGACCGTGTGGCCACTACCCCACTCGACCAATGGATTGAGTTTTTGAAAACGGGATCAATAGCCCCCGATGCTACAGCACCAGGACTCAGTCAGGCACGCGAATGTTTAAGAATTGACACACTAAGCTCTGCCGAGAAAAACGATTATGTACGCCACATGGAGTCTATCAGATACCAACGTAGCGTGCTGGAAACAAGTCGCGATGAAGGATTTGTTGAAGGTAGAGAAGAAGGATTTGTTGAAGGTAGAGAAGAAGGATTTGCCAAAGGAAGAGTCGAAGGAAGAGTCGAAGGAAGAGCCGAAGGAAGAGCCGAAGGAAGAGCCGAAGGAAGAGCCGAAGGAAGAGCCGAAGGCTTTGATGAAGGCAAAAAAGAAGAGAAAATTGCTATTGCAAAGAAATTGGCATCATTAGGAATTGCGACATCACAGATTATGCAAGCTACGGGGTTGACGGAAAAGGAAATCAATAACCTTATATGATTGAAATATCACATACCTACTGATGCTTTTTACTTAAATTGTGCAGCACAACAATAGGAATAATGACAGCATGACAACAGAAGTAACAATATATGAGATGTGCGAGGCAGAAGCAGTGAACGCGAAAGCCACCGACGACATTAACCGTCTGCTGGCGCAACTGAGCAGTACGCCCTACCACATTACCTCTGATAGGCTCAGATTGATGGTGCGAAATGCTGACACACACTTATTTGTAGCCACAAAGGGGGCAGACATCGTAGGCATGATTACCGTGGGCTGCTATACATCGCCCACAGGCCGCAAAGCCTGTATTGAGGATGTGGTAACCGACGCATCGGTGCGCGGTCAAGGCATAGGCAAAGCATTGGTGCAGAAGGCTATTGCGTTTCTGTCAACACTGTCGCCATGCTCGGTGCTGCTCACCTCACGCCCCTCACGCCTTGCCGCCAATGCGCTTTACCAAAAATTGGGCTTCACCCCCAAAGAAACAAACGTTTATACCATGAAATTATAACACAAAAAGCCATGCACATTGACATTGAGAAACTAAAAAAAACATTTGGCACACAAACCGCCATCGATATCAACGAGCTGCATATTGCCGACGGCCAACGCATTGGCGTAGTGGGCAACAACGGAGCGGGAAAGACTACCCTATTTCGACTTCTGCTCGACCTGCTAAAGGCTGATGAGGGAAACGTAACGCTCTCTTTTTCTGTGGCGTCAACCACATTGGCCGATAACGCACAGGCTTCAGCCGAACACACACAAACCTCACCCCACGTTGTCAGCATAAACCCAGCCATTAACGAAGAATGGAAGCGCTACACAGGTGCCTTCATCGACAGCAGTTTTCTCATCGACTTTCTCACGCCTGAAGAATATTTCAACTTCATTGCAACCGTGTGCGCACTCACCCCTGAGGTGCTGGCCCAACGCCTTGAACGTTTCCAGCATTTTATGAGTGGCGAGATTATGGGACAAGGAAAATACATACGCGACTTCTCGGCTGGCAACAAGCAAAAAATAGGCATCATTGCTGCCATGCTCGGCAGACCACAGCTGCTAATTCTTGACGAACCCTTCAACTTTCTCGACCCCAGCAGTCAGCATGTGCTGGAACAGTTGCTGCGATCATATTGCAACGAAACGGGGGCCACACTACTGTTGTCGAGCCACAACCTGCAACACACCATTGGCGTGTCATCGCGCATCGTGCTGCTGGAAAAAGGAAACATCATTAAAGACTTACCAAACAACGACGGAAGTGCTGAAGCAGAACTGGAAAACTATTTTTGTGGGCAATAATTAGTAACCACGATAGAAAAAAAATAACAACGACAAAGATTACCTTATAACATAAAGAGGGTGTGTCAAAATAGGAGTTAGAGGAAGTTAAGAAGAAGTTAATCCATCTACGATGGATGGAAGTTAACAGACAAATGCTTTATTTTCAGCAATTTATACATATGTCCGCTAACTTCTGTTAACTTCGGGCGAAGCCCAAACTTCTTTTAACTTCTATTTTGACACACCCTCTTTTAATATAAGTGTTTTTACAGATTAAGTTTCTTCTGTATAGCCTTGCTAATGGCTTGTATGTGTCGACCTTGATTGTTCAAGTCTTCACGCATAACGTTTAGCTGGTTGAACAGCTCGGCAGCTGCATTTTGCAAGGCATTAGGCTTACGCGCACTGCGATCGGCAAAGGGGTTTATTAACATTTTGATGCCCTTGGGCAGCAATTCAACATCAATTTCTTCGCCCGTCATTACGGGGTCACCATCATAGTGTATCACGCCTGGCTGACTGCGGTGGATGTGTAACTTACGACAACGGAAGGTTTTTATCTTCGAGTTTTTGTCAAGCGTCTTGTTAAACATATCAATACTTACCTGTGGAGCCTCAAACACATCAAACGGCTCCATGATGATAACATCCATCAAGCCATCGCTCATCGATGCCTGGGGCGCAATATAAGCATTGTTGCCATACTGCGAGGCATTGGCGCATGAGATAAGGAACGCCTTATACTGATGCACACCATTCTCATCCTCTACCACATAGGTTTCGGGCTTATACTTCAAGCCTTCACGCAAAATATTCTCGGCATAGGTAATGGGGCCACGCTTGCCAGCCTCGGCAAACTTCTGACTGATAAAGGCATCGAAGCCCATGCCACAGGTGCAAAAGAAAGGATAGCCGTTAATAACGCCATAGTCGAGGTCGCGTATCTCACAAGCATTGATTATCTCTATCGACTTCTTCAAGTTCATAGGCAACAACAAATGACGTGCCAAACCATTGCCCGAACCACAAGGCATAATGCCAAGGGCTGTGTTTGAATGAACAATAGCACGAGCCACCTCGTTTACGGTACCATCGCCACCCACTGCTACCACAATGTCTGCCCCATTGTCTTTAGCTCGCGAAGCAATCTCAGAGGCATGGCCAGCATACTCGGTTATGGCTATCTCATAGTCGAACTTCTCTTTATCGAGATGCTCTTCAATAAGGTTAGGCACCCCCGCTTTACTGGATGTTCCTGACACAAGATTGATGACAAATATCGCTTTCTTTTTCATAGCTTTCAACAACTATTTACAATATTATTGTGGTAAGTGTAGATGACAAAATTACGAAAACCTTTTCATTTAGTGAGAATAAATTCGATAAAAATGCATAAATATAATATTTCTTTCACAAAAACAAGGCTGTTTTATATCTTTTTTGTAACTTTGCATCTTGAAAACAATTGAAGAAATAATAAGAGAATTCCTCTTACCTATTTATTAATATAATGTAATGGGACAATTACAAGAAAGATACAAAAGCTACCGCTTGCCACAGAAGTATATGGAGGCTGGTGTGTATCCCTATTTCCGCGAAATCACCAGTAAACAGGGCACGGAAGTAGCCATGGGCGGACATGAAGTGCTCATGTTTGGTTCAAACGCATATACCGGACTGACTGGCGACCAGCGCGTGATAAATGCAGCAAAAGCTGCCTTAGACAAATATGGCTCGGGATGTGCTGGTAGCCGTTTCCTTAACGGAACCCTTGACCTGCACGTGCAGTTAGAAAAAGAGTTGGCCGAGTTTGTTCATAAAGACGACACTCTGTGCTTCTCAACAGGTTTCTCAGTTAACGCTGGCGTGCTCGCTGTTGTAGTGGGTCGTGGCGACTATATCATCTGCGACGACCGCGACCATGCAAGTATTGTTGACGGACGCCGTTTGTCATTTGCGCGTCAGCTGCACTACAAGCACAACGACATGGAAGACCTGGAGAACATTCTTAAAGGTCTGCCCCAAGATGCTATTAAGCTGATTGTGGTTGATGGCGTGTTCTCAATGGAAGGCGACCTTGCCAACTTACCCAAGATTGTTGAACTGAAGCATAAGTATAACTGCTCAATCATGGTTGACGAGGCTCACGGCATTGGCGTGTTTGGCGATCACGGACGTGGCGTTTGCGACCACTTCGGACTGACCGATGAGGTAGACCTCATCATGGGCACCTTCTCAAAGTCGATGGCTTCAATCGGTGGCTTCATCGCTAGCGATGCCGACACCATCAACTATCTGCGTCACACCTGCCGCACCTACATCTTCAGTGCATCAAACACACCGGCTGCTACCGCTGCTGCTCTTGAGGCACTGCACATACTGCAGCAAGAGCCCGAGCGCATTGAAAAGTTGTGGGACGTTACCAAGTATGCTTTGAAGCGTTTCCGTGAAGAAGGTTTCGAGATTGGTGAGACCGAGAGCCCCATCATTCCCTTATATGTTCACGATGTAGAAAAGACCTTCATCGTAACAGCACGGGCTTACGAGCGTGGCGTGTTTATCAACCCCGTTATTCCACCTGCTTGTGCTCCGCAAGACACCTTGGTGCGTTTCGCCCTGATGGCCACACACACCAAAGAGCAGGTAGAACGCGCCGTAAACATCTTGAAAGGTATTTTTGTTGAACTTGACATCATCAAGTAAAAACAATCATTATACAAAACATAATAAAAGCCATACACTGGTTTCTGTTGTCAGAAAGGTGTGTGGCTTTTATCGTTTATCAATACACATTACATAGCAAATGATAGTGTATAGGCTGCTTGGCCATAACTTACACACGGAAAATAGCGAAAAAGCAGAAGAAAATTTGCAAGGTTCATATTTTTTCACTACCTTTGCAGCCGTCTAATAAAGACATGTGGTTTTACACATTCGGGGTGTAGCGCAGCCCGGTAGCGCTCCTGGTTTGGGACCAGGCGGCCGCAGGTTCGAATCCTGTCGCCCCGACCAATTCATTTAAAAGCTTCATTCTTGTTTTAAGAATGAAGCTTTTTTGTTTTATAAAGCAGTGGCTACAGTTTTTCAATCAATGGCTACTTTTATCAATCATTGGCAACACCGCTATATCCTTTAAAAAATATCTTTAGGCGGTATGGAAGCAGCACGGCAATAAGCTTGATAACAACGGGCTGCAATAATGTAAACACATATATAAACAATGTAAAGCAGCACCACATCAAAAGCAGTAAAGGTAATGCCGCTGAGTGTGGCACCAGGCCAATGGGCAATGTTGGTTAACGATTGGTTTAACCACACAACAAGATGCGAGAGAAGTGCCGCTAATGCTGATGAAAGCCAAGCGAAGAAAGAGATGGCATGCACTGGTACAAACAAGAACAATAAGGTAACAGGAATGATAACCGATACCAACGGCACAACAACCATATTGGTAAGAAGGAAATAGCACGAAAACTGCCCAAAGCAATAAAGCGTGATAGGCGCTACACCTATCTGTGCCGCTAACGACACGGCCCACAAGCTATACAAGGCTTGCACAAGGCGCCATCGACCCAACGAGTGGGGCAACATAAACACTATAAACTCGTATAGCGGACTATAAAGGACCAAGATAGCAGCTACCGCCATAAACGACATCTGAAAACTGACATCCCACAAACAAAGCGGATTGGCACATAGCATAATAATGGCGGTAAGACAAAGGCTGTTGAGCGATACGGGGTCGCGCCCAAGCACTACACCCCACGTGCAAAGGCTCAGCATAACAGCAGCACGCATCAAGCTGGTAGGCATGCCTGCCACCAACACATAGGCCCACACCGTTGTGAGCAACAACACATAGCCCAACACATTTCCACGCCTACCTAACAAACCCTGACGCGCTCGGCCGCCACGTTTTTTAAAGCAAACCAACATCAACAACAACGTAACAACGCTGAGGTGCATGCCCGACAATGCCAACACATGCGACGCACCCGTGGCAGCATACAGCGCCTTTACCTGTGCCGACAATGCCGACTTATCGCCCAGCGTCATGGCCGCTGCCACAGCCGCCGCATCAATATTTATCTGGTAGGCATCAAGCTTTTGCAGCAGACGTTGCCTAAACAACATGGCTGATAGGCGCAAACGCAAGAAATGACTTTCAGCTTGCAAGTCGATGACAACAGGTTGCCATTGGTCTGACATCACAAAGGTTTGTGCCACATAGCCATGCACCTGCATCCAGCGCACATAGCTGAAGTGGTTGCCAGCAGCAAACGGTTTCGGCGCCTTGAGTGTTGATGTAACCTGAATGCCATCATTCACACCCAAACGTTCGGCAGCTGCATCGCGTAAGAACGAGGCCCTAACTGTGCGTCCATGCCACTGTTTGCTAAGCAAATATAAGTCGCACTGTACCACCTTTTCTTTTTTCACAGGCGTCGACGTTACCACCGCCTGATAAGTTATAGGCTTTGAAGACAATAATGCTTGTTGGCGCAATTCATACACCGCTGTCCACCAGGCGCCCAGCGTTGCCACAGTAACCATAAAGAACGCCCCTTGCACCACTGGCTTATGAGGCAGTAACAAGGCGCACAGCAACGATAAGGCAGCAATGCCTCCCCATAGCCAGTGTGTTACGGCTATCGCATCGCCCACCACAATACCTAATACAAGCACAATGGCCAGGCGCAAGAAAGGCACCATCTGTATTCTACCGTTTACTGTCATTATGCGTTACAATTTACTTCCTTCCAGCAGTTTAGGACAAACATCGGCCAAACCACATGAGGCACAATGCGGTGCACGACTGGTGCATACATAACGTCCGTGCAGCAACAGCCAGTGGTGCGCATGCGCTACATCTTCTTTCGCTATATGTCGTACCAACTCCTGCTCTACCTTCAACGGCGTATTTGCCGTCTTGGGCACCAACCCCAATCGGTGGCTCACCCTATACACATGCGTGTCGACAGGCATCTTCGCCTTGCCAAAGGCCACTGCCTGAATAACGTTGGCAGTCTTTCGGCCCACGCCAGGCAGCGTCAGCAGTTGATCAAAGCCTTCGGGCACCTCGCCCTCATAGCGCTCTACAAGCATGCGCGCCATCGCTACCAGATGTTCAGCCTTAGCGTTAGGATATGACACGCTCTTCACATATTCATACACCTCATCAACCTCAGCCTTTGCCATTGTATCGGCATCAGGAAAACGTTTGAACAGTTCGGGCGTAATTTGGTTTACCCGTTTGTCGGTGCATTGTGCGCTCAACACCACTGCCACCAGCAGTTGGAAGATACTGCCAAACTGCAGTTCGGTGCTCACATTGCCCGTGTGTTGCCTGAAATAGTTGACGACATAGGCATAACGTTCCTTCTTTCTCATCTTTTCTTCTCTACCCTATTTGCGTTTACATTCGGCTTTTTCTCTTGCATCGTCACTATCAAAAAAAGGCAACGCGAAACTGTTCACGTTGCCTTTCTCTATTGTGATGTTGCAATGTTGCGAACCCACTTATTTTTTCTTTTCTTTACCAGCAGCCTTCATCTCGGGCGACGACTTGTAAGCTTTGTTCAAACCTGCAATTACGTCTTTTGTGATGTCGTGCACCTTGTCGGCATACAGAATGTTATCGCCAGCCTTGCTCAGGATAAGCGTAAACTTCTTACTCTGGTTGTAGCTTGCGAGGAAGTGCTGAATGCTGTCGCGCAAAGCCTTGTTATACTTTTCGGTCTCGTTCTGGAACTCACCACTCAAACGCTGGTTCAAGGCCTGCAGATCGGCGTTCTGACGCTGCAGCTGAGCCTGAATAGCCTGAGCCTGCTCACGAGTATATGCGTTCTGCTGAATTTTCTGCTGGAAATTGGCGGCAGCGGCCTCTAACTGCTGCTGCTTCTGTGCCAGCGTGTTCTGAATATTCTGACCCTTCTTCTGCATGATGAGCGAATATTCTTTGCAGAACTGATACTGTGTCATAATGCTGTCTACCTCAACATAGGCAATCTTTGTCTCAGTGGATGCCACCTGATTGGCAGCCTGATCATCAGCCTGCGTTTTCGACTTGTCGCATGCTGTGGTTGCCATCAATGTAGCAACAGCCAGAGCCATAGCTCCGAAAAAGTTTTTTTTGTTCATTGTTTTATTCTGTTTTTAATTATTTTCCTGTCGTAATATTAATAGGCACCGTTACGCTGACGTGCCTCGCGATCTTGGTCCATCACGCAATGTATGCCCTGTTTGTGTAGCCCTGGATTGTCGTGCACATGCTGCGACGAGAAGCGTCCGTTCTTCTTCAAAAGCACCTTCACACACAATAATGCCATAGCAATAGCAATAATTAACACGGTAAGAAGTAAAGTTTCTATCATTTTTATTAACTTTGTGTTTGCAAAGGTAAGATAAAACAAGCAGAGCACAAAATAATTTGTCATATTTTATCGCCCTCACACGGCCTTATTGGCTTTTCTTTGGCTCTCTTAACGCTTGTTGTGAAGCCGCTGCCGCAAACAGAACCGAATGTGGCACACCCCCTACACATTGGCACGACACATCAAGCTGATACGACATATAAGAACATAAACAATATATAACAAATGAACACAACAGAACTGAAGCCTGCTCGCGTGTTTGAGCAGTTTGCTAAAATCAACACCATTCCTCGTCCCTCAAAGCATGAGGAGAAAATGATTGAATACCTGAAAGAGTTTGGCAAGAGCCACAACCTGGAAACTGAGGTTGACGAAACAGGCAACGTTGTTATTCGCAAACCCGCCACACCGGGTTATGAAAACAAGCCCATCGTTATCCTTCAGAGCCACATGGACATGGTATGCGACAATTTGGTAGACGTTGACATCGACTTCTTCAACGACCCCATTCAAACCTATGTTGACGGCGAATGGCTGAAAGCAAAAGGTACCACACTGGGCGCCGACGATGGCATTGGTTGCGCTATTGAGCTGGCTTTGCTTGACAGCAACGACATTGAGCATGGCCCCATCGAATGTGTGTTCACCCGCGACGAAGAAACACAGCTTACGGGTGCTATTGGCATGAAGGCTGGCTTCATGAAGGGCGATATGCTGATAAACCTCGACTCAGAAGACGAAGGCCAAATCTTCGTTTCATGCGCTGGCGGAAAGACATCAATGGCCACCTTCCATTTCACTAAAGAAGCTGCTCCCGAGGGCTATTTCTTTATGGAAATCTCGCTGAAGGGATTGAAGGGTGGACACTCGGGCGACGACATCGACAAGAAGCGTGCTAACGCTATCAAGGTGCTCACCCGTTTCTTGTATCTTGAGCAGAAGAAGATGCCCCTTGTATTGGCCTCATTCAATTCGGGCAAGAAGCACAACGCCATTCCTCGCGATGGCAAGGTGGTATTTGCTGTTCCCGCTGCCGAGAAAGAAACCGTACGTGCCGACTGGAATGTGTTTGCCGCTCATGTACAAGAAGAGTTTTATGTAACCGACCCCGATATGGAGTTTGCCCTCCAGAGCACCGACGCTGTCCCCGTGCTGCCTAAGGCCGTTAGCCACAACTTCATCCTTGCCGTACAGGCTGTAGACAATGGTGTGTTTGCCATGTGCCAAGAGAAGGAACTGGAGAAGATGGTAGAAACCTCAAGCAACATTGCCGTTGTTGAGACCACTGATAATGCCATCAACATTGTTGCCTCACAGCGTTCAAACGTTATGAGCAACCTCGACAACCAGGTAAACACCGTGGCAGCCCTCTTTGAGCTGGCTGGCGCCGACGTTAAGAGCACTGATGGCTATCCCGCATGGAAGATGAACCCCAACAGCAAGCTTACCGAGGCGGCTGTAGCATCATACAAGAAACTGTTTGGTAAAGAGCCCATCGTGCGTGGCATTCACGCTGGTCTTGAGTGTGGATTGTTTGCCGAACGCTACCCCAACCTCGACATGGTATCGTTTGGTCCCACCCTGCGTGGCGTACACACCCCCGACGAGAGCTTGCACATTCCCACCGTACAGATGGTATGGGATCATATTCTCGATATCTTGAAAAATGTAGAGAAATAACACCTCGCACATAGGTTCACAAGGACCTCGCATATAGGTTACAAGGACCTCGCATATAGGTTAACAAAAAAGCGCCCTGCAACAGTAAAGTATTGAACATCATACTTTTCAGTTGCAGGGCGCATTGTTGTTTATAAATGTATGGGTTTTAAAAATTGACGAGTTAACTTTTAAAACTCGTCAACAAATCAGTCTTCCATCAGTTTGCGGTAACGACCTTTCTTGATATCTTCGTTACCCAAACGGCGGGCCTTATTAATTTCATAATCAGAGTAGCTACCCTCAAAGAAGAACACCTCACCATTACCCTCAAAGGCAAGGATGTGGGTACAGATACGGTCGAGGAACCAACGGTCGTGGCTTACCACAACAGCACAGCCAGCAAACTCGTCGAGACCTTCTTCCAAGGCGCGCAATGTATTCACGTCGATATCGTTGGTAGGCTCATCGAGCAACAGCACATTGCCCTCCTGCTTCAATGCCAAGGCCAACTGCAAGCGGTTACGCTCACCACCCGACAGTGTTCCACACAGTTTGCTTTGGTCGGTGCCAGAAAAGTTGAAACGCGAGATATAAGCGCGAGCGTTCACATCGCGACCACCCAAACGCAGTGTCTCATTGCCCTGCGAGATGGTTTCATACACACTCTTGTTGGGGTCGATATCTTTGTGCTGCTGGTCAACATAGGCCAACTTCACGGTCTCACCCATTTCAAAGGTACCGGCATCAGGTTGCTCCAAGCCCATAATAAGGCGGAACAGCGTACTTTTACCAGCACCGTTCGGACCAATCACGCCCACGATGCCGTTAGGTGGCAGCATAAAGTTGAGGTCGTTATACAGCACCTTATCGCCATAGGCTTTCTTCACGTGCTGAGCCTCGATAACCTTGTTACCAAGACGCGGACCATTGGGGATGAATATCTCCAACTTCTCCTCGCGCACTTTCTGCTCCTCGCCCAACATCTTTTCGTAGGCGTTCAAACGAGCCTTACCCTTAGCCTGACGAGCCTTGGGTGCCATGTGTGCCCACTCCAACTCGCGCTCCAGCGCCTTACGACGTTTCGAAGCCTGTTTTTCTTCTTGCATCATGCGCTGCGTCTTCTGCTGCAACCACGACGAATAGTTGCCGTGCCAAGGAATACCCTCACCACGATCAAGCTCTAAGATCCACTCGCTTACATCGTCGAGGAAGTAGCGGTCGTGGGTTACAGCAATCACCGTTCCCTCATACTGCTGTAAGTGTTGTTCTAACCAGTCGATGCTCTCAGCGTCAAGGTGGTTGGTAGGCTCGTCAAGCAGCAGCACATCAGGTTTCTGCAGCAGCAAGCGGCACAGCGCCACACGGCGACGCTCACCACCCGACAGGTTGGTTACGGGGCTATCACCAGCGGGGCAACGCAAGGCTGCCATAGCACGATCCAGTTTCGAGTCCATATTCCACGCATCAGTAGCGTCGATAATGTCTTGCACCTCGGCCTGACGTTGCATCAGCTGATCCATCTTGTCGGGGTCGCTGTAATATTCTTCTTCGCCAAACTTGCGGTTTATTTCTTCATATTCGGCCAGTGCGTCATACACTTTCTGCACGCCTTCCATTACATTTTCCTTCACCGTCTTCTGCTCGTTCAGTGGCGGATCCTGAGGCAGATAGCCCACCGTGTATCCAGGGCTCCATACCACATCGCCCTGAGTGGGTTGTTCCAGTCCGGCGATAATTTTCATCAGGGTCGACTTACCAGCACCGTTCAAGCCGATGATGCCTATCTTGGCCCCATAGAAGAAAGAGAGGTAGATATCTTTCAATATCTGTTTTCGGTTTTGGGGAATGATTTTCGACACTCCCACCATAGAGAAGATAATCTTCTTGTCGTCAACTGTTGCCATATATTATTATTTGAATAATGTTTATTAGATTTTTGTGCAAAGATTATACAATGATTATATAATAGTGCAAAGATACAACAAAAAAGTTGAGTCTACAAAAAAGAAGCCTATCGTTTTGACGTTAAGCTGACCGTGTATCTATAAAAAGATGATACTATCAGCTTACACAACGATAGACTTCTTACAATTATAATTTATCTTTTAAACAATCTTCTTCACCTAAGAAAAGACAAGGGGTTACTTTACAACCTTACGACCTCCTACGATGTAGATACCATGGGGCAGACCCTGAGTGGCGGTAGCAATGCTAACCTCAGCATTGTAAGAACGCAAGGTTCTACCATCAAGTGTGGTAACCAGTGTGCGCGTGGGGCGCGCTGAACAATTGCTAACCACAGCTTCTATGCCTGTGGTATACTGGCTGGTAACGTCTTGCACCTTATAGTGGCCTTGGCTATCCTTGTTGGTAGTGACCACAAAATAGCTGGTTTGCTTAACGTTTTGAATGTTTTCTGTTTGAGGATTACCCTCTTTTGTACTAAAAACAAAGTTTACATAGTCGTCAACAGCGTTCATAGTATAGTTCAGCGAGTACCATTTCTTTCCACCCTCCTGTTTGGTGGTTGATACGGCGTCGCCTGGCCACTTCGTAGCAACGTTATTGTGCGAGCCATCGCCACCCCACGACCAAACATTCATGTTGCTCCATCCCACTTGCTCAACATTCACGTTTACAACAATAGGATAAGCCTTAAACGAGCGCACATCATATTGACGTTCAATCTGTCCCCACACCTTTCCACCTTGCAGCAGCGCCATCTTCATAGTGTATTGGCCTTCGGGCAACTTAATGGTAGCGCCATTGGCCACTGCTGTGCTACTGGCTGTAGGGTTAGTGCCATCGGTGGTGTAAACAATCTTGGCACCATCGGTAGCCGAGAGCACGCGCAACGTAGCGGTAGGTTTATTATAATAGGTGCCCGAGGGCAGCGAGGTCCATGCCTTTTCCTGCTTTTTCTCAACAAAGTAGCGATAGTTTTTACCATCAAGCACCATTACCCAGTTGTTGCCAGCGGGAATATAGTCGGTAGCAGTAGGGCCTACCACCACCATCAGTTTTCCACTCGTGCCCGTCACCGTAGCCACATATTGACGTTTAAGGCTTGCGTTCTGTGTAAAAGTGCTTTGGTTATTAATGCCCACCATATTGCGCACCAATATCATGTTTTTAATATCAGCTTTGCAATCAATCCAGTGTGGCAAGAACACGCAAGGTGTGCCTGGCATAGCCAACATAAAGGCGTTGGCAGCCAATGTATCGGTGCGCACAGGGTCTTGCTGTTCGCTGGCGCTTCGCACCTGTGTGTCGTGGTTTTCGACAAAGGTCACCGCATAACGGTTGTAGGTAGCATCAGTAGCCAAACCGCCCCATGACAGGTCGCTCCAACTGTTGTTATTGGCAGCACTGCGAATGGCGTTACGCAAGGGGAAGTCGAAGGCGCCACTTTGTATTGTGCCATTCACCTTGGTGCCGTTCATCCAGTTTATCACCAACTGTTTATTGTAGTCGAAGTATTCGCCCACCGAGTATTGTACCTTCGCATCAGCATTATACATGCCTGTAAACTCGGCACTGTAACCCTTCACCATATCATAGCGCACACCTGTATAGCCCAAATCGTTCAGCAAGAAGTCGAGATAAGCCTTTACATTCTTCTGCACATTGAGGCTTTTGTGGTCGAGGTCGCGAGCAAAGTCAACGCCATCGCCCGTGTCTTTGTTGCTACTCAATTGGTATCCATTTTTCTGAGCCCACGTTGCGGTTGTTCCCCCACAGTCGTTAGCACAGATGTCGGAAGAAAGCAGCTGATAGGTATTGCCCTTATAGGTTTCCTTCGGAAAGTCGACATAGTTGGTCAGCGTTTTACGGTGGTTAATTACCACATCGGCAATGGTTCCTAAGCCCTTCTGCTTAAAGGTTTTAATCATTGAACGCAACTCGTCTTCTGAACCGAAAGCACTCTTATAATTATCAAACCAATAAAGGTCGTCATATCCCATCGACTCGCCACCACAGTTGCCGCTCTGCGGTATCCATATCAGTTTAAAATATTGCGACAATTCGTCGGCCTGACTTTCAAGGTTCTTCCAGTTAGTGGCATCATAGCTATTCCAACTAAAGCCTTGCAGCATCACGCCTTGATAGGCTGTGGGCCAGCCCTGTGCCATCACCGATGTTGAAGCAGCGATGATGGCCAGGGAGGTAGCAATTTTTTTGAAATTCATATTACTTTATGATTTTGATTTAACTCATCAAAACTCAAGTATCATTGTGGCGCGAGGTGTCAGCGTCACATCCTTGGTAAGATCAATGCTTCGGCCTGTAAGGATATTTTTGGCAGTAGAAGCATCTTTGATAATCTCAGCATAACGAGCAATGTGCATCTTCTTTTCACGGCTGGTACCGTTAATAACGGTGAGCACCGATTTTCCATTCAGTGTACGAGCCACAACATAAACACCATCAACAGGTGCGAACTGCGTTTGCTTGCCTTCAGTAATGAGTTTGTTGCCCTGACGCCAGTGCAGCAGTCGGCTCAGCCAATTGAACATCTGGTTTTGCTCTTTGGTGCGTCCTTCGCGTGTAAAGGCGTTTTGTGCATCACCTGGGAAACCACCCGGGAAATCGCAACGCACATAACCGTCGGTTAACTTTTTAACGCCGTTCATCAACACCTCTGTACCATAATAAAGCTGCGGTATGCGGTTGATGGTGAGCAAGAGTGCCAAAGCCTGTTTCAGTGCCAATGTGTCTTGACCTTCTTCTAAGAAGCGGTCGGTGTCGTGGTTCTCAATAAATGCCATCACATGCGAGGGGTCAGCATAGAGATAGTCGTAGCACAACGAGTTGTACACGCGATTGAAGCCTGCACCTCTGTCGCTCTCTTCTTTCTTAGCAGCATTGATGCGGTCGAAGAAAGCAAAGTCCATCACAGTTTTCAAATTCGAGTTCTGTGTTGTCAGTTTCGAATCTTTTTGCCAAGCAGCGGTATAAGCAGGCTCTGTTACCCATGTTTCGCCCACAGTGTTAAAGTTAGGATATTCATGGTTCAGCACCTCCATCCAGTGTGCCATGGCAGCGCGATCGGCATAAGGATAGGTATCCATACGTATGCCGTCAATGCCAGCTGTTTCTATCCACCACTCGCTGTTCTGAATAAGATAGGTGATGACGTGCGGGTTGCGCTGGTTCAGGTCGGGCATAGTGGGCACAAACCATCCATCAACCGTCTCTTTCAAGTCAATTTCACTGGCATAGGGGTCGAGTACAGGCGTAAGTTTATAGCTGGTTTGCAGATACTTGTCGTTCACCTGTGCAGCACCATCAATGGTTTTCGTCGTCTTATTGTTGGCCTGATTTTCGGGCAACAGCCACTCTGGGGTGTTCAGCCAGTCGTGCGATGGCATATCGCTCACCCACGGATGTTCAAAGCCACAGTGGTTAAAAATCATATCCATCACCACCTTCAAACCCTTTTGATGAGCCTCATCAATCAGTTGAATATAGTCGTCGTTAGAACCAAAGCGAGGATCTACGCGGTAGTAGTTAGTGGTAGCATATCCGTGATAAGAACTACTCTTACCACCATCGGGCAAATTGTTTTCCAGCACAGGCGTAAACCACAATGCCGTTACACCGAGGTCTTTAAAATAGTCGAGGTGCTGGCGTATGCCGTTAATATCGCCACCATGACGTAGGCTGGGCTCTTTCCGATTAATGGTATAGGCGTTCAATCCTTTAATGTGAGAGCGGTCGACACCCGACGATGCAAAGCGGTCAGGCATCAGCATATAAAGCACGTCGGCATTGCTAAAGCCCACACGTTGCTCGCCACTCATCTTTCGATCGTTAAGCGTATAAGGCACCGTTTGCTTTACGCCTTTTCCGTTAAACTTCAGTTGCATCGTTCCAGCCTTAGCATCCTTCACGTTCATATAAACCAACAAATAGTTGGGCGAGTCGAGACGCACCAAACTATCAATGCGCACGCCAGGATAGTCGGTCGACACCTCGGCCGAACGTATATTCTTACCATACACCATCAGTTGCACCTGTGGGTTCTTCATGCCTACAAACCAATTGGTAGGTTCAATGCGGTCGATTTTGTTGGCAGCCGACATCGACAATGTGGCACCCAGCATAACAGCTGTTATTAATTCTTTTTTCATATTGTTGTTATTGTTTTAGTTAGTAAAAAGAAGGGGCGCACGATGCCTCGCAAATGGCGAGACATCGCACACCAATTTATTATTCGTTACTATAGATAATCATTGCGCGTTGTGCAGCCACCTCAACCTTGTCGGCATTAATGGTGTTGCCAATACCCTCAGCCTTCACCACGCCATCTTTCACCACAGCGGTATATTGGTTTTGAGGAATATTGATGGTTTGAGGCGTACGGTTAGCGTTCAGTATCACGACGATGTTGTTCCAGGCATCGCCCCCCGCATGGTTCTTCAGGCGGAAAGCCACCACACCGCTGGGAGCTGAAAGGAACTCAAGATGCTGGCGAACAGCCTCTGCATTGCCTAAACGGAAAGCAGGATGTGCCTTACGCAAAGCAATAAGTCCACTGTAATAATCAAACACCTCAGGATATTTCTTCAGATTGTTCCAGTCGAGATGATTAATGTTGTCAGGCGAACGGAAACTATTTGCCACGCCCTTCTTGTCGCGCAACATCTCTTCGCCACAGAGCATGAAAGGCACACCTTGCGAGGTAAACACGGCCGTTTGAGCCAACAGATCAAGGCGTATCAGTTCGTCAGTGTTAATGCCAGGCATACTGGTGCGCAGACGGTCGGTAAGACACATATCGTCGTGGCAACTTACATAGCTCACCATCTGTGAGGGCGAGTTGGTCCATGGTGCTTTGCTGTAGTTTACCTTTGTCATATCCACTTGCGGATGCTGAATGGCACCCACAATGCCAAACTTGATGCTCTCTTCCTGACCAGATACACCTGCCAAGAAGCCACCCTTATGGTCGTCGCTGAAGGGGCCACGTAGTGCATCGCGCATCTCATCGCTGAAGGCGCCTATGCCGTCGAGTTTCTGAGCATTAGCCTTCATCGCCAATTTCTCTGTGGGATAAGCACAAGAGCCGGCGCTCCATCCCTCACCATAGATATATATTGAGGGGTCGATGTTGTTCACCTCATGGCGTATTTGATTCATGGTTTCAATGTCGTGCACGCCCATAAGATCGAAGCGGAAGCCATCAATATGATATTCGTTCACCCAATACTTCACACTCTCAATCATATAGGTGCGCATGAGCGGCTTCTCCGATGCTGTTTCATTACCACAGCCCGAACCATCTGAGTATCTTCCGTCTGCAGTCTTACGATAATAGTAATCGGGACTGATGCGCTGGAAATTGCTGTTTTTGATATTGAACGTGTGGTTGTAAACCACGTCAAGGATAACCCTGATGCCAGCCTTATGCAGCGCCATCACCATGGTTTTAAACTCTTTTATGCGGCGCGTGGGCTCGTAAGGATCAGTAGCATAGCTGCCTTCGGGCACATTATAGTTTTTTGGATCGTATCCCCAGTTGTATTGAGGCTGGTCGAGACGTGTTTCATCTACCGAAGCGAAGTCAAACGATGGCAAGATATGTATTGCGTTCACGCCCAAACGTTTGAGATAGTCGATAGCCTTGGGTTCGGCAAGGGCAAGAAACTTACCTTTGTTTACCAATCCCGACGATTCGTTGATAGAGAAGTCGCGATGATGTAGCTCGTAGATAACGAGGTCGCATGGCGACTTCAAGCTGGGACGCACATCATTGGCCCATCCCTCTGGGTTCGTATCAGTCATATCAACAATGGCAGCGCGGTCGCCATTGACACACACGGCCTTAGCAAAGAGGCCAGGACACTCACCGTTACCAGTATCGAAGGTGTAAAACTTGCCCTTAAGGTTGCCTTTTACCGTGGCCACCCATTCGCCATTGCTGGCTTTCTTCATCTTCACGGTTTTGGCCGCTTTGGTGTCAGAGCCATTATCATAAATACGCAATGTGGCTTCTGTGGGAGCGTTTAGGCGAAACTCTGTCATACCTTGTTGGTACGACATTTCATTGAAGATGCCTTGTGCAGACAAGGTCTGTGCAAAGAGGCCGAATAATGAGGTCATCAATGCGGTTTTTAAATTAATTGTAGGTTTCATTTTTTAGTTGACAAATTGACAAGTTGACGAGTTGACAAGGAGATTACTATGCTTTGTAACAAGGCTTGCAAGTAATTTTGCTACGAAACTTACTATTAAGTTCATTACGAAATTTACTATGAAGCTTATTACGAAACTTACCATCAAGTTTGTTACAAAAACTTACTCTTAAGCTTTGTTACAAAGCATTGTATTAAGCTTGCTCTCGACCCGTCTGTCGTATGAGTTCTTTAATATTATCGTTATACTCTTTGTTAGCAATCAAATCTTCAATATTCAGGTGCATACGATAGCGCCAATAGTGGCGTGGGTTGGCAGGAATATTGATGCGCTCGGCATTGACATCAGCAAAACGCAGTTTCTCATCAATGGCAAACCAGTCTTGCAGCAACAAGACGCAAAGCATTGACGGACAGGCGAGCTGGTTTACAACAATTTCTTTAGCCAGCCATCCGGGCAGCGGATGTGGGGCGGCACCAGAGCGATACAACTGCGAGTTATAATAGTCTTGTGTGCGCTCCATATCTTCATCCCACCACTGTCGCAAGGTGGGCATATCGTGGGTAGACAGTGTACATACGCTGCGGTAGGGGTTCTTCCACAGTTCGCCAAAGCGCACGCTGGGGTCTTTAGGCATCTGCTGCAGTTCAAGGCTCAGTATGCGCAACTCGTTCATCACCCATGCCACACAATCGGGCACCATTCCTAAGTCTTCAGCACATACCAACATACGGGTAGCCTGCACCAGCACGGGCAGTTTCTTCATAGCTTCGTTATACCAGAAGTTGTTGTTGCGGCGATAATAATAGTTGTTATACAAGCGGTTAAACTTCTCTTTATCGCTATCAACTAAAGCCTCATACATAAAGTTGAGCTGAGCCGTGATGCGCGGATGGAACTTGTTGCTGTCGTTAATGTCGCGCACAAACAGCACGTCGGAAGCTAATGCATACAAACCATCACGCACCCAAACATCGTCGGCGCTATCCTTGCCTACAAAGGCAGCTTCAATCTTGCGCTCAGTGTCATATTCGGGCTTCAACGAGAAGATGTCGTCGTGCTCGTGCTGCAAATATTTTTCTACCACAGCATCGGCATGAGGGCCAAACACGCGGTCTACCACCCAACGGGCAATAAACGGTGTGGTGAACAGCTTCTCTTGGAAGTGCAAACCATAGCTCTCTATCTCTTCGCGTGTCATAGCCAGCGAGGGGGAAAACTGTCCTTGCAAGGCGTGAACACAAGTGGTAGGAGTAGCCCAAATGCGGAAGAAGCCCAACACGTGGTCAATGCGATAGGCATCAAAATATTTCGACATATTCTGGAAACGGCGCAACCACCACTGGCAGCCATCTTCAAGCATACGTGCCCAGTTGTAGGTAGGAAATCCCCAGTTTTGTCCATTTACCGAGAAACTATCAGGCGGAGCACCAGCCTGCAAGTTAAGGTTAAAGTAATGAGGTTCATGCCATACGTCGCAGCCTTTACGGTTTACGCCAATGGGTATATCACCCTTCAGTATCACGCCTCGTGCCATAGCATACTCGTGTGCGGCGCGCATTTGCACATGCAGCACATACTGCACATAATAGTAGAAAGCCACCTCTTTATATTCTTTCGTGCGAGCGTTAAGCAGCGTTTCGCGGTCTTTCTCATGCCATACCTCATGGCCTTTCCATGTATTAAAGTCTACATTGCCATAAGTATCGCGTAGGTGGCAATACTGTGCGTAGGGCACCAGCCAGTGAGCACTTTCTTTCAAGAACGCCTTGAAGCCAGCCGACTTCAGCACCTCGCCACCCTCTTGTTCAAAGATAACGCGCAGATACTCTATCTTAGCGTTGTTCACACGTTCATAGTCAATCTGGGGCAACTGGTTCAGCTCTTCGCGCAGCGCCTCAAAGGCGGCAGCCTTCTCTTTGTCGGCCACGGCAGGCAACTGGCGCAAGTCGGCAAACTGAGGATGAATGGCAAAGATGCTGATGCACGAATAGGGATACGAGTCGGTCCAGGTATGGGTAGAGGTGGTATCGTTGATGGGCAATACCTGAAGCACCTTCTGGTGTGTTTCAGCCACCCAGTCAATCATCATTTTCAGGTCACCAAAGTCGCCCACGCCAAAGCTGCCACGGGTACGCAACGAGAACACGGGGATGAGGGTGCCCGCCAACTTACGGTCGCAAATCTCGAAGAAGGCTTGATCCATTTCCTCCACACGCACCTCACCATTAGCCATCTCAGGTATAGCGAGTGTGCGGTTATAACCTGTCTCCCACAGCACATCGCCATTATCGGTGGTGGCAATAAATTTCAGTTCGGTCTCAGCCTCATCAAAGGCATCAACATTCATGTCTACCATCCATTCGTTATAGTTGTGCTCTACCATCTTCAAGGCACGATCAGCATGCCAGTTGCCCAGGCACAAGCTCTCGCCCGTAACATACAGGCGCTCGCCCTTTCTCAATTGGGGGGCACGCACAATCAGGCGCAATGTCTTTTCATATTTTATGGTAGGCACAGCCTCGTGGTGACGACGATTTACGCAATCGGTAAAGGCCGAGCTATAGAGAAACGAATCGTACGGAATGTCTGTCCAGCGGTTATATATTTTATATTCGCTGGCATTAGGCACATTCATGTCTAAGCGGTGAGTAACGGTTTGCCACTCTTTGCGCTCTTCCTTGCCCCACTTATCAATACTATAAAAATAGTTGATGCTTTTGGGTGCTTTCTCCAGCTCTATCTCACACTGCCACATTTTTCCGTCAACAGTGGTCATTGCATAAACGGTGTTTTCTGAGGCTCTGTCGCCCTTAGCAGTCGTTTCGCCCATGATGTTCAGACGCAAGTCTTGACCAAAGACCGTATCGTATTGCAAATAGAAAAATAGTTTCATAATGGGATAATATCTAATTTTATAGTTTATTTCTTAATCCATGCTACGCTCAAAGCGCCCAGCAACAACAACAAGGCAGCCACAAGCATCATGTTAAACTGATGCGAACCCACCATTGAGAGCACGGTGCCACCTACGGCAGCAGCAGCAATCTGTGGCAAGCAGATGGTGCCGTTGAAGAGGCCGAGATAAGCGCCTTTATGTCCGTAACCCTCAAGGGCATTGGTAACAAAGGTGAAAGGCATGGCCAACATAGCGGCCCAAGCACAGCCAATGAGCAAGAAGGGAATGATGAGCAAGTTCTTGTCAGCAATAAAGGGTAATGCAGCAAAACCAGCAGCGCCAATGAGCAAGCTAATGGCGTAAGCCAACTTGCCGTTAGAAATCTTAGGCAGCAGCATAGCCCATATCACACTGCCTATAGCTTGCCAGAAGAACAGCACGCCTACCCAGTTGCCAGCCTCTTGATATTGGGCCGAAGCGGTGTCGGTAGTTTGCCATACAGTTTCGGCAATAGTACCATTGGTGTAGGTCCACATATACATAAAGGCAGCCCAGCAGAAGAACTGCACCAGTCCCACCTTCCAAAACATCGTGGGCGCATTACGCAGCAGCGTTATCCATCCCGCCTTCTGCTCTTCGACCTCAGGCTTGCGCTCGTTATATTCGGCATACTCTTGGGGGTTCCATTCCTTTACCTTAAAGGAGGTGTAGAGCACACACAGTATGAGGATAGCAGCGCCAATGTAGAACGAATAGATAACTGAGTCGGGCACAACACCCTTAGGTGCCTCATTAGCAATGCCTAACGCTGTAAAAATGAAGGGAAACACATAGCCCACCAGCGAGCCACTGTTGCACAAGAAGCTTTGTATAGAGTAAGCCACCGATTTCTGTTTCTCGTTTACCATGTCGCCCACCAGCATTTTAAACGGCTGCATGGCCATATTAAGGCTGGTGTCAAGAAACATCAATGAGAAAAGACCAAATATCATGGCCGTACCCACAGCCATACCAAACGAGCCTGCATTAGGCAACAGGCACATCACCGCTACAGCCACGGCAGCACCTATAAAAAGGTAAGGTATGCGTCGACCAAAACGGCACCAAGTGCGGTCGCTAAGCGTGCCCACAATAGGCTGCACGATAATACCCATCAGTGGGGGCAAAATCCAGAAGTAACTCAACGAATGGGGGTCAGCTCCCAATGTTGCAAATATACGAGAAATGTTAGCGTTTTGCAGAGCATAGGCAATCTGCACGCCGAAGAAACCAAAGCTAAGGTTCCATAGTTTCCAAAAACTTAAATCGAGTTTCTGTTTCATAGGTTTATGTTATTATTTTTTGTTATGTTCTGTTAAGGTATTTATTATATGAAGTGCGAAGTGATTGGTGAATTATCGCGAGCTCCCTCTTACCACCAAACGGGTGCGCACCACACGTTTCTCAATTTTATCGATGGGCGATATACCCTCCACCTTATTTATAAGTACATCGGCAGCTTCTCGGCCCACCTCCACCCCTCGCTGTTCAACAGTGGTAAGTTGTGGGTCGCAAGCTATGGCGCGTTGTCCGTTTGTAAATCCGCATACCGACACATCTTCAGGAATACGCAGCCCCATATGCTTTGCCGTATACAGCACCCCTATGGCGGTGTCGTCGTTCACACAGAAGAAGCCATCGGGGCGGTTTTCTGTTTGCAGCACACAGGGCGTTATGTTCTCGGCATCGTCGCGGTTATCACATTCAAATATCAAGTTATCGTCGGGTTGTATACCCGCCTTCAACAATGCGTCTTTATAACCATTAAAGCGGTTCTTACCTATCAAGGCATTGCCACGCATACCATAAAAGGCAATGCGTTTGCACCCTGTCTTAATAAGGTATGTTACAGCGTTGAAGGCACCCATATAATCGTCTACCACCACCAGGCTGGCATTAACGCCCGTGCAAATGCGGTCGTAAAACACCAGGGTGATGCCTTTATCGATAAGCGATTGAAAATGGTCATACCGCGTCGTGCTCTTTGCTTGCGACACGATGATGCCGCACACCTGATGGGCTTCAAACACTTGGCACATCTGCACCTCGCGCTCATAGTTTTCCTTGCTCATCGTTATCATGATACGGTAACCACGTTCTGAGGCACGCTCTTCAATGCCCGATACCACCGATGAAAAATAATAGTGGGTAATTTCTGGTACAATAACGCCTATCACCTTTACGGGCTGACGCTTTGAATAACGCAACGATTTGGCAATATCGTTAGGATAAAAATTGTGCTCGGCAGCATACTTCTGTATTGCCAAACGTTTATCTTCTCGCACGCGCTTGCTTCCGCTTAGTGCTCGCGAGACAGTAGAAATAGACACGCCAAACTCCTCGGCGATGTCTTTCATTGTTGTTAAATTGCCATCGATCATAGGTTATGCAGTATTTACGGCTACAAAGTTATAGTAAACTTTTTAATGTTGTTGCACACAAGGCCTTCAATTTTGCAGAAGAACGTGCAAACGTTTGCACACTAAAAACAATACATTTATGCTTGAATAAGTATTAACGTATTGTAATTCCTCCTAAATTTGCAACAGAAATTAAGAACGCCTAAATTTACGACAATAACAAGACAATAAGATTGAGTGCCCTTTTTAAATGATAACACATCTACAAAAGACATTCTATATTATTTATACTTTAGCATATTTTAATAACCATCTAATAATAAAAATCGAAAGTAATGAAGCAAGTTAAATTCAAAAATGCCTTAAGGGCAGTAGCCTTGACTGGCGGACTGTTCCTTACGACAAGTGCCTTCGGACAACAGGTTGTCGTGAAAGGCCATGTGAAAGACGCTTCTGGCGAACCTATCATTGGAGCCACAGTACGCATTGACGGCACTCAAGGCGGTACCGTAACCGACATTGACGGCAACTTCACATTGAAGGCCGACGCCAAGTCAGTAATCAAGATTTCGTACATTGGTTACGCAACCACTACTGTAAGCGCTGGACAAAACATTAACGTTATCCTAAAAGAAGACACCGACCAGAACCTTAACGAGGTTGTCGTTATTGGTTACGGTCGTGCAAAGAAAGACGACCTTACGGGTTCAGTAACAGCCATTAAGCCTGATGAACTGTCGAAAGGTATCACCAACAACGCCTCTGATATGCTTGTAGGTAAGGTTGCTGGTGTTGACGTTCAAACCACTGGTGGTGCTCCTGGTGCTGGTGCACAAATTCGTATTCGTGGTGGTGCATCGCTCTCAGCCAGCAACGACCCTCTGTACGTAATTGATGGTTTGGTGATTGACAACAATACCGCTAATGGTATGAGTAACATCCTTGCCAACGTCAATCCTAACGATATCGAAACCTTCACCGTATTGAAAGACGCTTCGGCCACAGCCATCTACGGTTCACGTGCCAGCAACGGCGTTATCATCATTACCACCAAGAAAGGTCGCGCCGGACAGAAAGCACAGGTTTCTTACAATGGCGACATCACCGTGTCTACCTCACGTAAGAAATATGAAGTGCTGAACGCTGCCGAGTATCGCAAAGTAGTGGCCGATAACAACATCGACGTATCATTGTTAGGCGATGCCGACACCGATTGGCAGGACGAAATCCTTCGCACCGCTATTTCTTCAAACCACAGCATTAGCGTTACTGGCGGCTTGAAGAACATGCCTTACCGCGTAAGTGCTGGTTACAACATTGGCAACGGTATCCTCATTACCAGCTGGATGCGCCGTTTCAATGCCAGCGTTAACCTTGCTCCTTCGTTCCTCGACAAGCACCTTAACTTTAACATCACTGCTAAGTATATGTACGAGAAGAACCGCTATGCTGATCCGGGTGCCGTCGGTGCTGCCTTAGCTATGGACCCCACCCGTCCCGTACGTATGAGCAATCCCGACTATCAGTTTGTTGGTGGTTACTACCAGACATTGTCTGATGCCAGCTACAGCGATCCTTCATGGAGAAAGAGAGGAGCCAACAACACGACAAATAACCCCGTTTCCATGCTTAACACCAAATACGACTTGGCCCATGCTAATGACTATAGTGGCAATGTTGAGGTTGACTATAAGATTCACGGCTTTGAAGACTTGCACTTGCACGCAAGCTTGGGAGCACAATACACCGACAGCCGCGAAAACATAACAGTTAGCCGCTACTCACATAGCGATAACTATTATGGAAGGGTTGAAAACATTGGTTACTGGAAATATAATATTGTAGCTAACGCCTACGCACAGTATGCTCATAAGTTTGGTGTACACGACATCGACATCATGGGTGGTGCCGAGCAAAGCCACTACCACCGTACAGGTACAGGCAAATATGGCCAGGGCTTCGACTACTACACTAACGAGCCTTATAACGCCAGTTCAAGAAAAGAAACCGAGTGGGCTACACACAACTCACTGGTATCTTACTTCGGTCGTTTAAACTATAACCTCCTCGACCGTTACCTCATCACCGCTACCTTCCGCGCCGACGGTTCTTCACGTTTCGCCGATGGCCACAAGTGGGGCTACTTCCCCTCAGCAGCCTTCGCATGGAAGATCAACAAAGAGCCCTTCATGAAGAAGCTGAACTGGGTTGACGACTTGAAGTTGCGTTTAGGTTGGGGTAAAACAGGTCAGCAGAACGGTATTGCCGACTTCTACTATGCTCCGCTTTATGTACGCGGCGACCAGTATGCACAGTATCCCTTCGGCGACAACTACAAATATACTAACCGTCCGAACAAATACAATGCTGAGCTGACATGGGAGAAGACCACTACCTACAATGCTGGTATCGACTTCTCGGCACTGAACAACCGCTTCTCAGTAAGCGTTGACGGTTATCTGCGCAAGACCACCGACCTGCTTTCTGACGTATCGGTAGTATCAGGTGTAACCTTCGGCGATAAGCTGTTGCAGAACATCGGTTCACTCGAGAACTATGGTCTTGAGCTTGCCTTCGACGTTAAGCCTATCGTAACCAAAGACTTTACATGGGACCTGACCTATAACGTAGGTTGGAACAAGAATAAGATTACCGAGCTGAAAGCTGGCGCACAAGACTGGGTATGGGTAACCAGCACAGGTGCAGCCCGTGGTTACGCACTTCTGCAGCGCAACAAGGTGGGTCATCCCCTCAACTCGTTCTATGTTTACCAGCAGGTTTACGACGAGAACGGCAAGCCTATCGAGGGTGTTTATGTTGACCGCGACGGCAACGGCCAGATCAACGACGACGACCGCTACTACTACAAGAGCCCCGCTCCCGATGTAACGATGGGTCTCACCTCTAAGTTCTTGTATAAGAATTGGGACTTGAGCTTCTCGCTCAGAGCATCTCTCGGCAACTATGTTTACTTCTCGGCACTGGCCGACAAGGCTCAGGTAAGTGAAACAGGTCTCTATAACCACGGAGCCTTCTCTAACACAATGCCCGAAGTTGTAGCTATAGGCTTTACTGGTAAGACAAACATTACATGTAGTTTGAGCGACTACTTCGTACGCAATGCTTCATACCTGAAGTGCTCTAACATCACACTGGGTTACACCTTCCCCGCATTGCTCAAGTATGCTGGCCGAGACTACTTCTCAGGACGCGTTTACGCTACTTGCCAGAACCCCTTCATCATCACCAAGTATAAAGGTCTTGACCCTGAAATTGCTAACGGTGTAGATAGCAACCCCTATCCACGTCCTATCAGCTTCCAGGTGGGTGTAAACTTCAATTTCTAATCAGCCACTCGAAAGAGATTAATGGTAAAGAAAAAATTTAAAGATATTACAACTATGAAATATAAGACAATAAAGACCGCAGCAATGGCCTGTCTCGCACTGGGTTTGGTGTCATGTGCTGACGAGTTGAACATTAAGTCAATAGATAAAAAATACTCAACGACCTATACCGTTGAAGAGCTGTTGGCTAAGCAGTACGGCTCTCTCGGCCTCACAGGCCAGAAGGGTGCTACAGGCGATGGCGACGTTACCGATAAAGAAGACGAGAGCGGATACTACCGCACCGTGTTCAACCTGCAAGAGCTGAACAGCGACGAAATTCTGTGGGCATGGCTCGAGAACACCGACATGTCGCCTATTTGCTACTTTGGTTGGAATAAAAACTCTGAGCGTGCCAACTGGTGCTACCAGCGTCTGGCATACAACATCACACTGTATAACCAGTTTATCAGCGAGCAGGATGGTAAGATTGACGCTGACCAGATAGCCGAAATCCGTTTCCTCCGTGCTATGATGTACTTTAATTTCCTCGACCTCTTCCACAAGGCTCCCTTCAAAGATACCTTCAATGCTGAGCTGCCTGTTGAAAAGGGTGGCAAAGAGTTGTACGACTGGATCGATAAAGAGCTGACCGAGATTGAGCCTATCATGAAAGAGGTAGGTGCTTACAACAACCGTCAAAACTTCGGACGCGCTGACCGTGGTGCTGCCTATGCCCTGCACGCACGTCTCGCCCTCAACTCAGAGGTTTATACCGACGGACAGGTTGCCGACTATGCCAAGGCTAAGAGCTATTGCGACAAGATTCTCAACGCAAAAGTTTACGAGCTCTCAAAGGCCACTAACGCTAACGGCTACAGCGGCTATCAGCAGCTCTTCATGGCCGACAACGACGAGAACGAACAGGCCATAAAGGAGACTATTTTCCCCATTCGTCAGGATGGTGCTAAGACACGTGAAGACTCTGGTTCTACCATGCTTATCAATGGTTCACGCATAGCGGGCATGCCCTACTATTATCAGAGCAACCCCTGGCAGTGTATCTTCGCTCGCAAGACCCTCTTGCAGAAGTTTATCACCAAAGAGGCCGACATTCCTGTAGCTTGTGCTGCCGATGCAGCTCCTGGCAAAGATGCTGCCGAGACCTTGTCAAACCGTCAGGCTGTTTACGACAAGTACATCGCTGCTAACAACCTCGACAAGAGCAACCTGTCTGAAGCCAACGTTGTCGCTATGGATAAGGCGCTGGGCGGAAGCACAGCCGAGTTTATCAAGAAAGCCGACGACAAGCGTGCCCTGTTCTACTGTGGCGTAGGTGGTGGTCTGCGCACCATCGAGCCCGCCGAGCAGGTAACAGGCTTCACCAATGGTGCCTCTATCGTTAAGTGGTCATCTGTACGTTCTGACAAGGGCACTGTACACGACATCAACTACTGCGATACTGACATTCCTCTGATTCGTCTCGCCGAGATTTACCTCACACGTGCCGAGGCTATGTGGCGTCTGGGCGAGGGCGACAAGGGTCTGGCCGACCTGCAGAAAGTGCAGGATCGTGCTGGCAAGACCACACTCGCACCTTATGTAAACGCACAAATCCTCATCGACGAGTGGTGCAAAGAGTTCTATATGGAAGGACGCCGTCGTAGCGATTTGATTCGCTTCGGTCTCTACACTGGTAGCAAGTATATGTGGAGCTTCAAGGGTGGTGCTAAGTATGGTCGCGGTGTTGACGGACACTATGCCATCTATCCTATCCCTGCTGGCGAGATCAGTGGCAACCCCAACATGACTCAGAACCCTGGTTACTAATAAAAGCCCTGGTTACTAATAAAAACATTGTGATAAAACAATATTGTAAAACAAACAAAGACATTGTATCATGAAATCAATATATAAATTAATGATGCTTCCGCTCATGGTCTTGCCGCTTATCTTTGCATCATGCGACACCGACGATGGCAGCAACCCAACACTCGACTTAAGTCATGTGTCTGAAGGCTTCGTGCTCAACACACCGGCTTATGCTGAAAGCAACACATACGACCTGAGCCAATCAGAAGGCGTATGGCTCACATGCACACAGCCCAACTATGGTGGTGGCGTGCCCTATGTAGTAAACTATTACGTACAGGTATCTCTCGACCCCACCTTTGCTCAAGGCAACGCTGATGCTGCCTACGTAGAGTTGTTAAGCTCATACAACCTTGCTAAGATGCAGGTAAGTGGAACCGAGATGAACAATGCAGTGGTAGAGCTCTACCAGAAGGCTCATCCCGATGAGATTAATGTACCTGAAAAGCTTACCGTTTATGTTCGTCTGCGCGCTTGCATTGATGGTGCTATGGACAAGAAGCTGGGCGAAACCTTCTCAAACGTTATCACCCTGCCCTCAGTACACGCTACATACATTGCTCCCGATGCTGAGCTGAAGTCCAACCTCTACGTTATTGGTTCATCGATACAGGATGCTTGGAACAGTTGGAAACCAGTGCCCAAGTTGGCTGGTCTCGATGGTCAATACTTCACCGTGGTTTATGTTCCTGCTGGCGGTCAGTTTAAGTGGGGTACTGCTGAAGGCGAATATAAAGACTACAAAGCCCTGAACAGCGTTACCGATAATGCCAACGCTGGTGCTCACGCTAACGAGGCCGACAACAACAACATCCAGTTTACAAACGGCGGATGGTACACCCTCTACTTCAAGGGCACCATCACTCCCGATGGCAAGTCAATCGACTACGACCTCACCATCTATCCCGCCGAGGTTTACATCTTCGGTAAGAGCAACGGTGGTATCTGGGAGTTCAACGATAGCTGGAAGCTCACCGCTCCTGCCGACGCAAGCGGCGTATGGGAGTCACCGGCCTTCGCTGCCGCTGGCGAGCTCCGCGTTTCTATCAAGATTCCTGGTATCGATTGGTATCGTTCAGAGTTCACCCTCTACAAAGGCAGCCTCTTCTTCGGCAATCCTTCTGACGACTGGGCTACTAACTTCGGTGCTGACTACTCAGTGCAGTGTGCTCCTGGCAAGAAGCTGTATGTAAACTTTGACAAGAACACTGGCGAAGTGAAATAATACTGAAAATAATTTAACTTGTTGAGAAGTGTGATAGGCCCCTTTTCCTGCAAGGACAGCAGAAAAGGCTTACCTACAAGAAAAGGGGACCTCATCCACACACACGCTCGACGACACAAAAAAACAGAACAACAATGAAAAAATCATTCATATATGGTTTAGCAGCTATGGCATCACTCGTGTTTGCCAGTTGCAATGGCGACTATGACGATTGGGCTACACCACAGAAAAACGGCCCCGAAGCTGCCATCACACTTCCAGGTTACACAGCCACAGCTGCTGCTACCGACGTTAACCTGGCCAACCCTGGCGAGAACGTAAAAGTGTTTAACCTCTCTCAGGCTTCTCTGCCTGAAGGCACCACACTTGACAACGCACGCATCGTTATCACCCCTACCGATGAGACGGCCCTCGACCCACAGCCTCAAACCATTACTAACGCTAACACCGATGGTACGGTTGACAGCACTGCGCTGCAAAACGCAGTAATAAAGGCTTACGGCAAGCGCCCCTTGGCAAGACCATTCAAGGTTCATGTTTATGCCGACGTAAACATCTCTGAACAGAGAATGTGGGTCGATGCAGGCGAATTTAACCTCATCATTACACCTCGCGTTGTAAAAGCACTGTCTTACTGCATGGTAGGTGGCGTATATGGCTGGGACGATGAACATGCTGCTAAGCTGGCTTTCTACTCAGAAGGCGACAAAAAGATCTCTATGACCACACAGTGGACGGGTGATGCTAACCTGAAAGTATGGAACCGCAGCGACCTGGGTGACTGGACCGAAGCATTTGGTACAGCCGTTGATGGCGACAACAGCGCCTCTGGCACACTTATTAACAACAATGCAAACGCTTTTGTTTGTCCTGAGAAGGGTGCCTACTACACACTCGAAATCGACATGTCTGACAATAGCTACAAATGGACAAAGCTTGAGAATCAGGCACCCGCTTCATACGAAAGTGTAGGCATCATGGGTAGCTTTAACAGCTGGGGTGACGAAATCGGAATGGAGCAGACAGCACCACACAACTGGTATGTACGCAAGGAATTCAAAGATAAATTCGAGATGAAGTTCCGTGCTAACCACGCTTGGGATGTATCTTGGGGTGGCGCAACAGCCAAGACCGACGAGTTTATCTACACCTCGGCTGTTAATGGCGACAACCTGAAAGACATTCCTGCTGGCACATACGATATCTATTTCAACGATATCACTTGCAAGTTTATGATTGTCACTGTTGAATAACAATGTATGCTTCGAAAGAAGTAGAAACAACGAATAATTAAAAAAGCTACGCACCATTTGTTTGAGTGCGTAGCTTTTTTTATAGGGTTATGGGGTTATCGAATGTAGAAATCGGCGGTGAGAGCAGCATACCACGGCGTGCGACTGCCATCGGCCGCTTGCAGCACCGCCTCTTGCCGCTCTACCGTGTGGCCGTGCGTAAGGGCAAAAGCTAACAGCGAGCGGCGCGGCTTCTTGCGCGGTGTGGTGCGCACATCGCAGCGGCGACATAGGCTGAAGCCATGCAGATAAGCTTCAGAGAGATATAGCTCGGCATTGTCGGTGGGCACAATAATGCTGAGCATGCCCGTAGGCGTGAGCAGTCGGCGAGCATGAGCAAACAGCACATTGATGGGCAGCGCGTCGGTATGGCGAGCCTGGGCGCGGCGCTCGTCGGGGTTCTTCAGGCTGTTATGAAAATAGGGCGGGTTCGACACAATGCTATCATACACGCCCCCCTCTTGTGGCATGAAGGCTTGCAATGCTTGGTGCACCACCTCTACCCTATCGGCAAAAGGCGTGTTGGCCACATTCTCGCGCGCCTGTTGGCAAGCCTCGCCATCAATGTCAATGCCCGTAACATAGGCATTAGGAAAGCGTTGCGCCAGCATCAGCGCCATCAGCGCCGTGCCCGTACCAATATCCAGTATGCGCGTGCCGCCTTGCGCCCACGCCCCTAACAGCACGCCATCGGTGCCCACCTTCATGGCGCACCGCTCTTGCTGTATCACAAATTGTTTAAATGTAAAACTGTTTCCCGACATCTGTGCAAGGGTTTATGTTCTTTCTCAAGTTTCGCATGTCTCTAACATGCTGCCAGTAAACAAGAGACGAGGAGATTACTGGCTCCAATATTAAAAGCCAACTGCAAAGTTATACATTTTTCGCCGCATCGCCATCATAGCGTAAAAGAAAAAGTAGGACAGTGGCCTCCGTGCCACGTCCTCCAACAACCAAAGAAACAGTTCCCCGTCGAAGAGGGGAATGAATACCCTCGCTTCTTGCTGGAGGACGGGGCACGGAGACCACCGTCCTACTTGAAGTATGCCTTGTTTGTCTTGTCAGCGTTTGCCCGTCCTACTGAAGTATGCCTTGTTTTATTAAACGAAAGCGGCAAGGCACATCATAGTAGGACGGTGGTCTCCGTGCCACGTCCTCCAACAACCAAAGAAACAGTCCCCCGTCGAAGAGGGGAATGAATACCCTCGCTTCTTGCTGGAGGACGGGGCACGGAGACCACCGTCCTACTATACGGCATGAAAAAACCGCAGCTGCTTCACAGCAACTGCGGTTCAAAAAACATATTATTTACTTCTATTTCATAAAAATAGTAGTCACATTTTTAATTAGTCCTCCCACACATTATAGTGGTTGGGCTTTGACTCCATCTCATCTTTGGTGATGGTTCCATTTGGGTCGTCAGGAGACAAGACATTAAATGTCCGATCACTGCCTGCCAATATTTCTTGTGCCTGTACCTTTACAGTATCTGTCTGCGGTTTGATATATTTTTTCAACATAGCTTTTTCTTTTTAAAACGTTATACCTATTATTACTTGATTGCTCTGTGAGCGGTTATTTGTTCAGATATTTCTTGCCGTTCACAATCACGATGCCCTTATAGGCCTTATCTACGCGCTGACCAGCCAAGTTGTACATGGCAGCATTAGCAGCCGAAGCAGCCTCAATGGTATGGATGCCAGTAGCCTCATCGTTGAAGCAGATTGAATACTTAGCAGCAGAAGCACCCTTCAGCACGATGTAACCCTTCTTGGCAGGAATGTCCTGGTTAGGCTGCACCTGTGCAAAAGCAGGAGTGTCAAACTTGGTAGTGAAGCCATACTGTGTGCCGTCGGCTTTTGTGGCGCCTGTCTTAAGATCGGTAGCAAAGGTAGCGTCGCCCTCAGTAGTGGCGGGTGTCAAGGTATATGCTTTACTTCCAGTGCCCTTTACCAACACGGCCCCACCAGCAGGCACAACGCCCATAAACTCTTTGGCAGTAACCGTATTCTTGTTTTCATCAACGGTAAGGGTGTAAGCAGTAAGACCCAACTCGCTATAATTTACAGCGTAGTCGGCTGAATATGTGGCGTAGCCTTTGGCTGAAGTGGTGAGGGTTTCGGTATTAATAACATCTATTGCTGACTGCTCCCAAATAGCTAATTGTTTTCCTGTATTGTAAATGGTGGGGAAACCAATAACATTAACAATATCATTACGAGTTGCTTTTATATTTGTATCACCAGCTCGCAAAGTTATTGACGAACCATTTTGTGTTATCTCACCATTTTTATTTGAAAAAGCTTTAGATACTGTTGCTCCTAAAACCTTTACACGACGACCTTCATACTTATCGTAATTGTTTATCAGTTCTTCCACTGTAACAACTTGAAGAGGAAGTTCTGTAACAGTTTCAGTTGTCATCGATGCAGTGGGAGCCCAAGATGTAATCTCAGGAAGAGAATTATAAGTTTGAGCTTTAACCTCTACTAATCCATTAAATTTTTGTCCAGCAACTAACGTTTGTTTTCCTTCCAAATACACTAATATACCAGCACTTGCATCTTCCATGTATGCATTAGCACCATGCACATAAGATACCACTGCATCGGTAAGTTTCAGTGTAAAGTTTTTTCTGTATTATCATCAAGTCCTTGTTTTTTAAGGTCAGCAATTGATGTAATCACTTTTATTACATTAATTGTATATGAAGCCTTTGAGGCAACATAAGTGTCATCACCAACAAAATCAGCAGTAATAACTGTTGTACCAGCACCAACAATTGTAACAGCACCAGTGATCTCATCTACATTTGCGACAGCTGTGTTGTTAGAAGAATATTTAATTGTTGCGCCCTCTATATTGGGAGTAAGCGTCGCTGTAGGAGCAGTAAACTCGTCACCCAAGTTTACATTAATAGTTTTACCATCATAAGTCTCACCAAACGACAAAGTGGTTTGGGTTTTACCATCGTCTTCTTTATAGGTTACTTCAATGCTCTTCAAATAAAGAGCTTTTTTTGTTTTATTTTTGGATATTTTGACAACAATATCACCAGTTGCTGTTCCCTCAAAAGTATAGGCAGCATTCGATGTTGTTAACGCTTGCTCTGTTCCAAAAGACGCACCACCAACAGTACAACTAACCTTTGGAGAGCCAGCATTTGCAGCCGAAGCGTTTACAATAATCTTAGTTATTTTCTTGGTGCTATAAGCTTTAGTGGTAGCTGTTATGTACGAAACTTCATCCTTTTTATTAGTACCATAATGAATTCCTCTATTAGAGTCAAAAGATGACTCATCTGCATCAGAACTAATATCCCAAGCACCATTTTTGTTATCAGTTCCTTTTCCATCACAAGCTTTAGTAAAGGTAAGATTTGCAGTTTGGGCTAAGATTTTACCCCCCCGAACATCACTGCCATAAGAAGCAGCATAACGGGTGATAAAAAGCGTAAATAATTTTTCATATTGCGATAATTTAGTTAATAATAATTCTTGTTTTTATTGTTTATGTTCATGGATTGAGCCTTACTGTTTTCACTCATTGATATATGTTTAATGCCTTGGGTAGGGCGTTGTTTGGGTGTTCAGCGTTAGCTTTTCCATTGAGAATAGTATATCGCTTTTGTTATAATTATCGATGCAAAGTTACAACTTATATGTATAACATGCAAACTTTCAGCACATTATTTTATTTTCGTCGTAGGAAAGTAACACAAATGAAACGCCTCAAAAGTAGGACGGTGGCCTCCGTGCCACGTCCTCCATGAGTAAACGAACACAGATAGAACAGATAAAACAGATATTCAGCACTGCGTGCGTTTTTCTAAAACATTCTTGCGCTCCATAGGTGCTCAGGCGCTTCGCGGAGTTATTCCCATTAATTGAACATTAATTATACATTAATATTCGCGCTACGCGCGTCTTAGAGGAGGGCAATTTTTAGTTGTGGGAGGACGGAGCACGGAGACCACCGTCCTACTTTTAGATACTCAGCCTTCTCTTTTTACTTGGCGTGGTTATTACAAAACAGGAATGTTAACTATAGTAGGACAACGCCTCACAAGTAGGACGGTGGCCTCCGTGCCACGTCCTCCATGAGTAAACGAACACAGATAG
>ERZ1034626.291-NODE-291-length-36691-cov-44.599820_pt1 | contig 36691 bp, 30 predicted proteins | sample MGYA00520652_ERZ1034626 | MGnify/ENA primary metagenome ERZ1034626 (study PRJEB33766, sample SAMN09781765) | gut metagenome | biome: gut microbiome | host: Homo sapiens | place: Madagascar | study: EMG produced TPA metagenomics assembly of the PRJNA485056 data... | reverse complement strand
ATGTTGGTGCTCTCTCTTTTTCTTTTATTCAACTGACAAAAACTTTACTCTATATTTACTACCGATAAACACCTGAGAATCCCAGCTTTCTATAAATGAATTCCTACTGAATTCCTGCTTATATTGTTTTGCATGAGTTCGTTGTAAATGCTATAATACCTATAAATATTTTACACACAAGAATACGCCTGCATTTTGCAGGTTGCAGAAAGGCAGGAATTCATTTATGAAAAAACCAAATTCCCGGCTATACCTTCTCCTGATCCTTGTTCCGCTTATATTATTATCTGGCATCATTGGCTATTATTTTTTAGGACCGTCCGCTACCGGCAGTCGTCCCATTGCTGTTTCTGCTACTCCCACACCGGTTCCTTCTCCCACGCCGCTTCCCACTCCCACACCGCTGCCTACCCCAACGCCTTTTTTGGAGCACGATATTACGCTCATGGCCGTAGGGGATAATCTGATGCACATGGGGATCGTGGCCAGTGGCAGACAGGAGGACGATACCTATGATTATTCCATGTTATTCGATGGGATCCGACCTTTTCTGGATACCGCAGATGTGAAGATCATCAATCAGGAAACAATTCTTGGGGGAAATTCCCGTGGTTTTTCCGGTTTTCCCTATTTTAATTCCCCCACTGAGGTCGGGGATGCGATCGCAGATGCAGGCTTCAATGTGGTATTGCATGCTTCCAACCATACTGCGGACCAAAAGCTGGATGGTTTATTGTATTGTGCACAATTTTGGAAAGAGCAGCATCCTGATATTCTTGTGACCGGTATCCACGAAAATATTTCTCAGGCAGACGATATTCCTTTGCTTACCGTAGAGGATGTGACCTTTGCGATCCTGAACTATACTTACGGTGCCAATACAGAGACACTGCCCTTAAATCTTCTGGGGCATCTGAATCTTCTGTGTGCCGTAAATGAACAGACCGGGCAGATGGATTTTACCACGCTGAACCCTCAGGTCTTAGAGGACATCTCCCGGGCAAAAGAGCTTGCTGACATCGTGATCGTCTGTCCTCACTGGGGAACTGAATATTCATCCAAGGCATCAGGTTATCAGAAAAAGTGGGCTGAGGCCATGACCGAAGCCGGGGCTGATGTCATTATCGGAACCCACCCTCATGTAGTAGAACCTGTGGAATGGATCACTGCAGAAAACGGCAACGAAGCCCTGTGCTATTACTCTCTTGGAAATTATGTATCCTCCCAGAAGAAAGCCATCAGCATGTTAGAAGCGCTTGCCTGGGTCACCTTCCATGTCACAGAAGATGATATTACGATAGACAGAGAACTTACCGGAGCACTTCCTCTCGTCTGTCAGTATACTGCAGGACCGGTACGTTTTCAGAACGTATACCTGTTAGAGGATTATACGGAAGACCTTGCTGCATCCCATGGCATCCGTAACTACGGCGGCGTAACCCTCCGCCTGGAAGACCTGCAAAAATGGAGCACCGAGACCCTGGGAGATTTCGTACTCACCAAAGATCAGGTACTCCATAATTCTAAATAGCCACTTTCGTATATCACTCTTTTTCATATGGTAATTCATAAGTCGCATATACTGTGACTTATGAATTTGTGTTGCCATTGCTGCAATAATTATGATTTAATTCCGTACCGAATAAACCATTACCTGAATATCATTATCCGATGATGGCTTACCGGTATAATCTGCATAACTTTTGCAGACACTCATACTACTCTTTTTATCCCACTCAAATGCAGATAATGTAAGACATTTTTCACCTTCATCCCAGTCCTTATTCATTGACTTCATTACAATTTATGCCTCCTGTCCCGGTAGTTCCTTTTTCTCTTTATATGGAAACAGCTTATCAAACTCTTCTGTCTCCTGCTCATCTACAAGATAGCCTTCCGGTGTTGCATACTCTCCGGTTATCCCATCAAGATAACCGGGTACAAGTTCTTTACACAAAAAGAATGCTGCATCTTCTCCCTCCGGCAATCCATGATAACGGATGCCATACTCGCTTGCCTGCTTAAATCCGCTCTTTCCGTAAAAATCAATATTTCCTTCAAAACACAGTGCTCCACAGCCTAGCTCTGCAGCTTTCTCCAATGAATGATCAAGCAGGATTTTACCATATCCTTTCCGCTGATATTCATTCTTGATACAGATTGGTCCCATCGTCATAATGGGAATGCTTCTTCCGTCATCTGCTGTGATTGCAGTTCTCACAAAGATATTCTGCCCGATAAGTTCTCCGTCCAGATACATCACGAGATCAAGCTCCGGTACAAATGCCGGATCATTTCTCAGCTGGTGAATGACATAATGCTCCAGGCATCCGGGACGGTATACATTCCAAAAGCTGTCTCTTACCAGATTTTCCACCTCGCGATATTCACTTTTTTCTTCTATACGGATTACTATATTATTTTTCATGATCTGATCCTCCTTCACTTCAACTCCAAAATAAATAAACGACCGTTTACATTTCGATATTTGTAAACGCTCGTTTATTTGTCAATACTTTTTTATGATTATATTATCTCTTTTTGTAAAGCAGAAGCTCCGGATTTTCACCATTCTTCTCATATGTACATACCAGAATAAAATCCATACCTGCCAGAATACCGAAACACCTGTCTCCTCCGAATTCAGACTCCAGCTGATTCCCCAGATAGGTTTTCTGATCATCAAGGAATTTCACTTTTTGACCATTCGGCAGAGTATATTCCAGATTCACATATTTCCCCACAAGTGCATTTAGTTTGTCTACCCTTGGAAGTCCGTCTATATGCAGATCATTAATTTCATTTATCAATTGCTTTTTAAACTCTTCAAACTGCCCATTATCACTAAGTTCATCATACCTTTTCCAGTAATCTAACTTTGGAAGCATTTCTTTCAGATAAGAGCGTGCCTGTTCTTCGGTAAAGTTTTCATTCACCATATTCTTTACACACACGTTGATCAATTCATCCATATCGTTATATGTGTACGTTCCATCTGCATAGCACCATTTACAATACTCCTCATTTAATGTGCCATCCTTATCACGTCCCAATATGGAATCATCATCAATTGGCATTCCGCAGCACTGGCAGATCAGCTTTCTGGGTTCTCCCAAAAGAGTATTGATGGAAACATCAAATTCTTTCGATAAGAGCTTAAGTGTATCAGTATTGGGAACGGTATCTCCATTTTCCCAGCGTGATACCGCCTGCCTTGTAACCATGATTTTATCTGCCAGCTCGTCCTGTGACATTCCTCTTTCCGTACGAAGCTTTAAAATAATATTTTTTGTTTCCATAGTCGTCACCTCCATAGCCATATCATATCGACAAATTCATGTTCTGAAAAGCAACCTGCTGTTGCCACAATCTATCTATATGATTTGATCAGCACTCTTTGGTCATGACTTTATTTCTTCTGAGAATAACTGCTGTTTGCGCTTTATCATCTCATTAATCTTCTCAATATACAGCCCTACATCTTTGACATTATCGCACCGTTCGATCCGTCCATCGGGGAATACTCTCTTGGTGATGCTTCCGGCACCCAATGCCACAATGGTCTGTTTCTCTTCCATGATGAGGATGTTGTACAGTCCGTATTTGCCGGGGCGGGCATAGCCGGTGTTCTCAAAGTTGCCGGACATGTTCTTCTGTCGGTAGAGGTAATAAGGCTTCATTCCAAGCTTCTCAGCTCCCGCCGCCGCGATCTTCATGGTCTCGTCTGTATTATGGAGCATGGAGACGCCGTTCTCCTGGATCCACTGGTTCAGGCGGGATGCACGCTTGATCGCCAGGGAATGAACGGTCAGGCTGTCCGGGGCCAGCTCCACGATCTTTTCGATGGTGCGCTGTACATCCGCCTCCAGTTCTCCCGGCAGTCCCAGGATCAGATCCATATTGATATTATCAAATCCGACCTCTCTCGCCAGCCGATATGCCGTAAGTACCTGTTCCACGCTGGCCTTTCTGCCGATGATATCCAGTGTCTCCTGCTTCATAGTCTGGGGATTCACGGAGATACGGCTGACCTGATGACGGTACAGTACCTCCAGCTTCTCTCTGGTGATGCTGTCGGCACGACCAGCTTCCACAGTGAATTCCTTCACGGTAGAGAAATCAAACTTGGACTTTAATGCCGTGATCAGACGGTCCAGCTGCTCCGGTTCCAGTGTGGTGGGCGTACCACCGCCGATATAGACGGTATCCAGTACCTTGTCCTTAAAATTCTCCGCCACATAATCCATCTCTTTGATCACAGCGTCCACGTAAAGCTCCACCTGCCTGCGGAATGCAGCGATCGGATAAGAGGTAAAGGAACAATAGAGACAGGTTGTAGGGCAGAACGGAATCCCGATGTACAGACTGTAACCGCCCTCATAATGAATCTCTTTTAACAGATCCCGCTCTCTCTTCGCAATATCGATTCCCAAAAGTGCCTTCTCTTCGCTGACATAATGGCTCTGCTCCATGAAATCCAGAATCTCTGCATCACTTCTGCCCTCATCCAGCATACCGTAGGCGATCTTCGTGGGACGGATGCCGGTAAGGTTTCCCCATGGGAGTTTCTGCCCGGTCACCTTGCTTAAGGTGCGGTACAGGAAACGTTTCAGACCGTTCTTATACCCATCTGCAAGGTTTTCTGTCTCTGCATCCCACAGAAAATCCTCTTCTCCCACACGGATCTTCGCTCCGGTCTCGGCCAGTTCGATTTCCAGACTGACCTGCGGTTCCAGCTCTGCCAGCTTCTCCGGTTTTGTCTCCGGGGTGATGACCGTGACCTGGTCCTCCGCATAAAAAGCCTTCACCAGAGAATGTACATCATATTCATAGTTAGGATGGGATAATTTCACTACTTTCATTGTATTTTCCTCATTTACATAAATACAGGCACAGAGATAACTCTTTCTGTGCCCGAATATATTTCAGTATTATAACTATTCAGAACCCCATTCGCAAAGCCACTGCTACGCAGCTTTCCCTTTGCTCATGTGGTTACTTCGCCATATAAATATCATATAATATTCTTACGAATGCCAGCATTCGACGAATATTAACGCTATTTACATGGCTCTGAATAGTTATACACAAAACGGATTATATTTCTTCTCATGTCCGATGGTGGTGCTGTCGCCGTGTCCCGGATAGACTACCGTCTCCTCCGGCAGAGTAAACAGCTTCTCCTTCACCGAACGCACCAGCGTACTCATGCTGCCGGTGGGGAAATCGGTTCTGCCCACGGATTCCTGGAACAGGGTATCCCCGCAGATTAAGAACCCTCCCTCCGGGAAATAATAGCTGACACCGCCTGCAGTATGTCCGGGCGTTGCCAGAACTTTGATCCGGATGCCATCCAGATCCAGTTCCTCGCCATCCTTCAGATACACATCCGCGGTGACCGTTACCGGGCGTCCCATATCTTTCGACAGGTTGCTCTTCGTATCCAACAGGAAATCCTTCTCTGCTTCCCCGGCATAAATTTTCACCGGTTCCCAACCATGCTCCCCGGCATAAGCATCCGCTGCCGCCTTCAGTTCCTCACAGCCGCTGATCTCGAGTTCTTTCTCCTGGTTTCGGATTGTATCCTTTAGATGAGAATCCTTGTCCATGATTAGGTTTAGCTACAGAAGATGTACCACTCTCATCAACACTTTCACTAATTTTCCCCTGCGGAGGACAAGCTTTCCTTTTATACCCACTCGGATCATCATACACCACCGGGTTATTCCCGCAGTACGCATACAGATTCAGTCCATCCCCCTGATAGACGTCTTCCTGCATGAAACGCCCGGCAACCGGATTATAATACCTCGCCCGCAGGTAATACTGCTCTGTCAGTTCATCATACTGCTGGCCCGTATAACGGATGCGGTTATTCAGCTGTTCTGTGGTCTCAAGGGGTATGCCAAAGGCATCATACTGATAGCTGTTCCGGATTTCTCCCTGTCCATCAGTAACAAATACCGTACTGAGCTGTTCGTCCCTGTGGTAGTAGGACAGTTCCTGTCCTCTGCGGAACGCTTCAATTCCTGCCCCGAGATGATAACTGGTGCCCTGCTCTTCTCTTCCCTCCTCCTGCAGAAGCTCTCCATCGTGGTATACAAAGCTGGTTCTCCTGCCGTTTTCCAGCAGTTCAAAACGCAGGCCTTCCGCGTCATAGCGGTTCTCCTGCACGCTGCCGGTTTCGGTTTCCACCCTTGTCTGCTGGTGGCGGCTGTTATAGGAGAACAGGCGGATTCCGGCTGCATTTTTCTCCTCTATTATACCGCCCTGACGGTCATAAGAAAACTGTTTTCTATCGGCAGGGCTTTCCTCTTCGACCAGCTGGTTCTTCTCATTATAAAGATAGCGGATTTCTCCCTGTACATCCGTCTTCCGGATTCTGTTCCCGGCTTTGTCATAGGCATAGCAAACAGAAGCGCCGTTCCGCCGCTCTTCCAGAAGCTGTCCCCGGACATCATAAGCATAAGAGAGATCCAGAGCATTGCTTCCTGATATGATGTCGCCCAAAGTTGCCTGTGTACCTGTCTTCGCTGTATGGTTACCGTTGCCGTCGTAGGTATAGGCGGTTTCCACACCGTTACCGTAATGGATGTTACTGATACGGTTCAGGGCATCATAGCCGTAGAGCACTTCCAGTCCATCATCATTAAAGATGCGGTTTCGTCTGTCCAGAATGTCATACTCATACCGGGTGCAGACTCCCTCGGGATCTCTGCTCTACATTGCTATCCAAACAGCAGATGCCAATGCCATTTCCATCAGAATCACGTTTTATAGCCGCATGACTTGATTTCTTTCAGCAGTCTATCACTTCAGTCCTAAATACAACATTTAGCTGCATCCCTAAGTGTTTATTTTACAAATTACATACACTATTTTTCTTGTAATTATCAGCTATTTATCAGTTCTCTAATTTTATATTCCTTTCTAAAATTTTTCCCTTGACTAAATACTCTTCCTTTTCCGCCTCTCTTGCCATAGTTCGCTTCAAAATTTTCAATATTGTTATTTTAAAATTTGTACAACCACTTTTACTTATCGTATTCCCAAGCAATATCATATCGTCTTCTTTATATCTCAATATAGTCATACCTATATATCTATCTATAAATTCTTCATAACTAAAACCATACCAATTTTTCCAAGTATCCTTCTGTCCCTCATTATATATTTCTTCTAGCCCCTTTACGAATTCCTTTATTCCTTCTTTCATATCACCTTTTTCAACTGCCCATAAAGTCATTCGTACTATTTCTATTATCTGACTATATTCTATATATTCTGAATCAATAATAGTCATTTTACACAGTGGGACTATGTCTTCTAATGATAATTCTATATTTCCTCTTTTTATATCTTCCTCAATGTCATCAAACAATTCGACATTTCCTTCCTGAATAGCATGATACATTCGTTGAATAAAATCTCTCATCTACACCCCTCTTCTTTCATTTCCTCTATATTACGCATATCCTGTTCTCCCTCTAGCGTTAAAGATTCTTTTACTTCTCTCATTCCCATTGCCATATCGTATTCTTCCTTTAACTTACTCTTTACAATATCCATGTCAACATTCGGTCTTGACTCAGCATAAACTCTTTGCAAATCATACTGATCGAACACAAGTCTATCTTCATATGACAAGGATTCATACAAAGCCATATCATACCTTCGCGTTCTATTATTCATGCCATACGTAAAAGTATTTTTATGTGTATCGGTCATTACATTCGAACATGCACCATACGAAGGATTCATTCCTTCATTCTCCAAAATAGAATGAGCCGATGGCATATGATGTGGTGACAAATTATCTCCTGAAACAGCATTCATACCTAATACCGCATCTAATTCGTCAGGCAATAATTCGCTATTAGAATAATGTAGTTTACCAGTATCTATTTTTTGTTGAAACAATTGATCACTCCTTATATATAAAGAATCAACTATTTCTTCATATGTCATATCTGAAAGACTATTTAACCCATTTTGCTGATTTGACCACCCACTCGGATCATAATACACCACCGGATTATTCCCGCAGTACGCATACAGATTCAGTCCATCTCCCTGATAGACGTCTTCCTGCATGAAACGTCCAGCAACCGGATTGTAATACCTCGCCCGCAAATAATACTGTCCCGTTACATCATCATACTGTTGCCCTGTGTATCGGATGCGGTTATTCAGCTGTTCTGTGGTCTCAAGGGGTATGCCAAAGGCATCATACTGATAGCTGTTCCGGATTTCTCCCTGTCCATCAGTAACAAATACCGTACTGAGCTGTTCGTCCCTGTGGTAGTAGGACAGTTCCTGTCCTCTGCGGAACGCTTCAATTCCTGCCCCGAGATGATAACTGGTGCCCTGCTCTTCTCTTCCCTCCTCCTGCAGAAGCTCTCCATCGTGGTATACAAAGCTGGTTCTCCTGCCGTTTTCCAGCAGTTCAAAACGCAGGCCTTCCGCGTCATAGCGGTTCTCCTGCACGCTGCCGGTTTCGGTTTCCACCCTTGTCTGCTGGTGGCGGCTGTTATAGGAGAACAGGCGGATTCCGGCTGCATTTTTCTCCTCTATTATACCGCCCTGACGGTCATAAGAAAACTGTTTTCTATCGGCAGGGCTTTCCTCTTCGACCAGCTGGTTCTTCTCATTATAAAGATAGCGGATTTCTCCCTGTACATCCGTCTTCCGGATTCTGTTCCCGGCTTTGTCATAGGCATAGCAAACAGAAGCGCCGTTCCGCCGCTCTTCCAGAAGCTGTCCTCGGACATCATAATTGTAGGAGATATCCAGTGCATTATTCCCTGTGGTGATTTCAGAAGTAATGCCGCCCAGAGTCGCCTGTGTGCCTGTCTTCGCCGTGCGGTTACCGTTGCCGTCATACCGGTATGCAAAGGAAATCAGGACATTTTCACCTGCTCTGGTTTCCAGCGTGCGGACGTTTCCGTCCCCGTCATAGGTATAGGCGGTCTCCACACCGTTACCATAATGGATGCGACTGATGCGGTTCAAAGCATCGTAGCCGTAGCGCACTTCCAGTCCGTCATTGTTGTAAATACGGCTTCTGCGTCCTAAGATATCGTACTCATACCGGGTGCTGACTCCTGCGGGATCCATGATCTCCGTGATCTGCCCTGCCCTGTCATGGGTATAGGAAACTAAGCGTTTCCCGTTGGAACGCTTCTCTTTCAGATTACCATATGCATCGTAGATGTATTCATAGGACTTCCCGTCACAGACGGCACGGGTCACCCGCCCCAGACTGTCATAGTGCCAGGTGCTGATGTTGGTGTGCTTTCCTTCCGCATCGGACGCCTTCTCATACACAGGCTGTCCGAACACGTTGCAGGCGCGCTGCAGCTGTCTTCCGTCCCTGTCGATATGCAGGGACAGGGTGCCCTCCTCGTCATACCGGAAGGTCTCTGTATCGCCCAGCTGGTCAATTCTCTCGCTGATCTTGCCGAGACTGTTGTAGCGGTACTGCACCGCATTACCGTTACCGTCTATAGTCCTGCTGACCTGCCCGGCGGGGGTGTATTCATAGCCTTCCTTCACCCCGTCCGCAAAGCCAATGCCTGTGATGCGTCCCCAGCTGTCCACGTCATAGGAAATGGGATTCCGGTTGCCGTCCACGACTCCCGTGATCTGCCTTCTGGCATTATACTCATACTGCTGGAGGATGCGCTGATGGTTCCCCGAACGCCGGACATCCTTGATCTTTCCGTCCAGTTCGTAGGAAAGTTCTGTCCGGTTTCCAAACGTATCCTTTTGGATGACCGGCTGATTCCGCAGGTTGTAGGAAAGCTCCTGTACCACTTCTCCTAATGCATTGGTGGTGCGGAGGCGGTTGCCGCGGCTGTCATAGGTGTAGGATACCCCCGCCCCGTCATCACTCTCCGGCTCGTAGCCGTAGGGATTGATCTCTTTCCGCAGCCTGTCATTCCGGTCATAGAGATAGCGGGTCACCCCTCCTGCCGGATTGGTTCTGTGGGTCGCCCGGTCTTTCAGGTCATACCGGGTGCTGCTCTCCAGACATTCCCCGTCCGTTCCCAGAATGGCCTGTTTCAGCACATTTCCGGCCGCATCATAGGCATACTGCACCCGTCTGTCGATACCGTTCTTTCTGTCAAGGACTCTCTCCTCGGTCAGGCGGTCGTCCGCATCGTAGCTTCTGTGGATCTCGGAGCCCTTCGGGGTGGTGATCTTTGTCAGGTTGCCGTTGGCATCGTAGGCATATCTTGTAACGGCGGCCTGTACCGGGCCGTTGCCCTGGATTTCCTCCGTCCGCTGAACAAGCCACCCGTTTTTATTGTAGGCATAATGAATAACACTATGAACACCGTCCGCAATGACACGCTCTTCCAGCGTTACATTTCCCAGACAGTCATAATCGTAGCGCATTTTTGCCCCAAAGTCATCTTTCACTACATTCAGATGATTGTTTTTATCGTAGGAAAAATGGATCCGGTGCCAGCCATCCGGCTCTCCGTCCCGTTCTACTTCCTGTTGTCCGTAGGCCTCCTCCACCTTATTGCCCTGACTGTCATAGGTATAGGCGATGACACGGTACAGCGCAGGATCGGTCTCCTGCACTTTTATCTGTTCCCGGATCTTCCAGCCCAGATCATTATAGGTATAGATGACCTCCTTTCCTTCGCCGTCCACTTCCCGGAGGATCTGTCCGTGCCCGTTGTACTCGTAGGTGTGCAGGATGTTCCCCCCGGGATCCTGTACTTCTGTCATCCGGCCGCAGGCGTCATAGGCATAGCGGTAGCCATTGCCGTCATCCGAATCTGCATCATAAGATTCCGGCTGTACCTGTTTGATCATGTTGCCGTCCGCATCATAGAATCTCCGCTCCACGCCTCCGTCCGGATAAAGGATACGGATGCAGTTCCCGTCAGAATTGTACTCATAGCGGGTTCCTTCTCCCTCTTCGCCTTTCAGGGCATAGCTGACCGGATGGATCCGGCTGGTGATGTCCCCGTCAAAGTTGCGGAATACACGGTGATGTTCCTGCATGGGAGATATGGTATCTACCACACGTTCCAGAAAATCGTGGCGGTACTCATAGCCGCTCTCTTTCTTTTCCCACTGCACGGGTGGATAGTAAGTGGTCAGATTGCCCATGCGGTCATAGAATCTACGGGTGGTGCAGCCTTCCCCGTCGATGCGGCTGGTGACAAAGTTCCTGGAATTGTAAGCCAACTCCACCGTGCCGTAAGTATTGCTGATGGACAGTCTGCGGCCTACGGTATCGTAGCCGTAGGCAGTCTCCTCCCCCTTCGGCGTAATGACACGGCTGGGGTATGCCCGGTTGGCTTCATATTCCTTAAGGCTTTCGTTTCCGAGGGCATCCCGCTCCAGAATGCATCTTCCCCTGAAATCATACTTCCGGGCCGTTTCTTTCCATTTGCCCTCCTTGATCTTTTCCATCGTCCTGACCGGATTGTGTTCCTGGTCATAAGTATAGAGGGTCTCTCTTCCGTCGCTGTCCCATGTATGTACCAGATCATGGTGCTCATTATATTCATGGTGCACTTCAAAGCCATCCGGGAATTAATCTAATAAAAATTCCTTAACAATACATCATCGTTAAATAAACACTGTAGAAGACAATAGCACTTGTCAGAAATATCGTATCCGTCATTCCTCATCTCTTGTGTTATTTTTCCATTTTCCCGGGGCTTAGTGGTTTATATCCATCGTCTTTTTCGACTTGCTTAAACCCACGGTTCCCACCCTTTTATAAATTCTTCCAAAGATGGTGCAATTTTTCTCATTTTTCCTTTTTCGTCATCTACAAATTTAACAATTCCTGTCTTTATTTCTACCACTACAGAATAGTCCACTTTTGCCTCCGTCCCAATTACAATATGTGTCACCCTGCCGTTTGAATCAGTATATGCCTCCATTATTCGTTTTAAACTTCTATACTCATCTCTGGGATCCACACCATCTATTCCAATTCCTCTTTTTTTATAATTTACATTAAACCCTAAAAAATGATAGGTGCTAAAGTATTCAATTATATCTCGGTTGCTTTCAATTCCATATGTCTCTAATAGCTTTATAAAAGTTTCCTCCTTCCCATATGCCAGTGGTCTCCATTTACACCATCCAGCATTATCTGCTTCTCCCACATAAACTGCCTGATCTACATCTTTTCTCCTGGGACGTTTAGGTAATCCATCCTCTGTTTTTTGGTATGCTGCTAAAAATCTTTCAAAAAAATTATCCAATTCATTTTTTACTGACATTATTTTATCTCCATTCTTATCCATTTTTTTGTTCGTATTGTCATAGACTTGATATTTTGAAGCATCTTCGAGAATACATCTCCATCTATCCCGCCCCAGATGCCATATTGTTTTTCTATATTATGAATTCCACCACTCCCCGGATGCAATCCTACAGGAATTGGCATAGCCTGACCACCACCTTATTTTTTGCAGATTATAACACATATCGACAAGTCATAACCGTAGATGTCAAAAACGACCGGGTTATATGTAACTTTTGGATAAAAATACCCGGGTTAAAATATGCTTCGAAACGTTTCTCTTGAAAAGCATATCTTAATCCGGGTATTCACATATTCCGTATTCTTTTTATGTTAAAAAATCATACATTAATATCATTACATCAAAAACATTATCTTCCTCCCGTATCTCCATCTCACCGGCATATTGATCCACGATCTGTCTGACGATCGAAAGACCGATTCCATGCATCCTGTCGTCTTCCTTGCTTGTCAGATATCGTCCCCCGCTTTTATGCAATGCATTTTTATACCGGTTTTTAATACTGATGGCTATATTATTACCGTCTGTGGTGATCCATAGCCTGATCACCCTATCTTCGGTCAGTTCCTTTACAGCTTCTATGGCATTATCCAATAGATTGCCCAGACAAATGCTGATATCCTCTGCATTCATCTCCGCATCCTGCGGCACTTCCGTATTGGCTGTCACCTTTATTCCTGCCTTTTCCGCCATATCTGCCTTGTAATTAACCACACTGTCAATATAAAGATTTCCGCTATTGGAAATAAAATCTTTTTTGTCTAAAAACTTCAGATTTTCACTGCAGTATCTTTTCAGGGCTTCATAATCTTCCTTTTCCAAATAAGTATTTTCCAATATGTAATGCTGCTTCATATTGTGACGCAGCTTCCTTAATTCTTCCCACCATTCCTTACTTTCCCGGTTCTGGCGAATATAGTACTCACACTGATTTTTCAGGATTTCTTCCCGCATTTGTTTTTCCATATTTTCTTTTGCTTTATCATACAGATAGTAGGTAAAGACGTTGATCAGCAGGATCATGAATACTACAATAAATCCCCAGAAATAGTTTTCAAGGGTTCCTGTGATAAAAACGGAAATCAGGATCCATATACTACAGACCGGAACGATAAATACTTCCAACCAATCCTGAAGATTCAGTTCCGCTTTTCTGTTCAGTTTTATAATGAGAGAGGTAAATTTAATAATCAAATACCAGACAATTTTAGATAACACTGTGCACAGCAAGGTTACTTCTGCATCATCTGTCCATGCCAGAAATTCTTTTCCGTAATACACGAGCAATTCTGCACACATGCCGCTCATATACATAAATATAGTCGTCGCCATCAATGTTCTGACTGAATCAGTATATAGGATTCTGATCGTCACAAAAAAAATACATACAAAAAGTAATATATTCAGCCAGATATTACTCGTGCCATCTCCCAGATACGTTAAAACATATGTAACACCGTTGAAGACCGCAAAATATCCTCCCCATACCAGATAGTCTGTATACCTGCGAATTTTCTTCTTTTTCAATGTGCTGTCACAAAAAATACGCTGCAGTATTACAGAAAAAATCTCCACAATAGCCAGAACAAGCATCATTCCCATCTTCTCCCCTTTAACATTGAAATATAATGCTGTCTTACATGATCTCTGTAATTTTTACTGATTTCTACTTCCCGTCCATTATCCAGAACAACCCTGTCCGCAGAATACTCCTTAATAAAACGAGTATTCACGAGCAGCGATTTTCTGATTCTCAGGAATTTTACATTTGCTTTCCGCAGATTCCTTTCCACTTCTTCCAATTTTCCATAAAATAAGTATTCCAATTCAGGCATATCCAGCTGTACTGCATTGATCTGTACGATTCTTTTATCACTTTGGAAAAACCGGATCTGATTCAGTGGAATATTGTATTGCCTTTTATTATAAGAAAAGCAATAACTGTCATCGGAATTCAAATGTGTTTCAAACACCCGTTTCAGGATCTTCTCCAATTTTTCTTCAGACACCGGCTTATCTATAAATGCATATGGCTGCACTTCAATCATTTCCTTGCAGTACTGGTTATGACAGGATACAAAAATCAGAATTACCCTGCTGTCTCTTTCCCTAAGGATACGCGCGGTTTCAATTCCGCTGATACCAAGCATTTCCACATCTAAAAAAACGATGTCCATATTTCCCGTGGTGTCTGTTTCCATTAATAATTCTTCCCCACTCCGGAAGCAAAAAAATTTCACATTTTTGGATAGCCTTGCCATGATGGATTGTATGATCTGTGTTTGCTTCTGCAACTCAGATAAAACATCCTCACATATAGCAACTCTTAACATTGAGAATTCCCCTTTCTCCTTCGCATGCTATAATACGATGCCAGTATGCAACTGTTCAGCCCAATATAGTTTCCTCCTTTCAAGACTTTCCGCAAAAACACTGGCAACATCAGCAACTATTCTTATTTTTTTGATATTATTACTATACAAACGATTTCCCCTGTTTTACGTAAACAATTCCCTCTTCCTCTTGATCATCTCATCAATCTTCTCAATATACAGTCCCACATCCTTCACATTGTCACACCGCTCGATTCTTCCGTCGGGGAAGACTCTCTTGGTGATGCTTCCGGCGCCTAATGCCACAATGGTCTGTTTCTCCTCCATGATGAGGATGTTGTACAGTCCGTATTTGCCGGGACGGGCATAGCCGGTGTTCTCAAAGTTGCCGGACATGTTCTTCTGTCGGTAGAGGTAATAAGGCTTCATTCCAAGCTTCTCAGCTCCCGCCGCCGCGATCTTCATGGTCTCGTCTGTATTATGGAGCATGGAGACGCCGTTCTCCTGGATCCACTGGTTCAGGCGGGATGCACGCTTGATCGCCAGGGAATGAACGGTCAGGCTGTCCGGGGCCAGCTCCACGATCTTTTCGATGGTGCGCTGTACATCCGCCTCCAGTTCTCCCGGCAGTCCCAGGATCAGATCCATATTGATATTATCAAATCCGACCTCTCTCGCCAGCCGATATGCCGTAAGTACCTGTTCCACGCTGGCCTTTCTGCCGATGATATCCAGTGTCTCCTGCTTCATAGTCTGGGGATTCACGGAGATACGGCTGACCTGATGACGGTACAGTACCTCCAGCTTCTCTCTGGTGATGCTGTCGGCACGACCAGCTTCCACAGTGAATTCCTTCACGGTAGAGAAATCAAACTTGGACTTTAATGCCGTGATCAGACGGTCCAGCTGCTCCGGTTCCAGTGTGGTGGGCGTACCACCGCCGATATAGACGGTATCCAGTACCTTGTCCTTAAAATTCTCCGCCACATAATCCATCTCTTTGATCACAGCGTCCACGTAAAGCTCCACCTGCCTGCGGAATGCAGCGATCGGATAAGAGGTAAAGGAACAATAGAGACAGGTTGTAGGGCAGAACGGAATCCCGATGTACAGACTGTAACCGCCCTCATAATGAATCTCTTTTAACAGATCCCGCTCTCTCTTCGCAATATCGATTCCCAAAAGTGCCTTCTCTTCGCTGACATAATGGCTCTGCTCCATGAAATCCAGAATCTCTGCATCACTTCTGCCCTCATCCAGCATACCGTAGGCGATCTTCGTGGGACGGATGCCGGTAAGGTTTCCCCATGGGAGTTTCTGCCCGGTCACCTTGCTTAAGGTGCGGTACAGGAAACGTTTCAGACCGTTCTTATACCCATCTGCAAGGTTTTCTGTCTCTGCATCCCACAGAAAATCCTCTTCTCCCACACGGATCTTCGCTCCGGTCTCGGCCAGTTCGATTTCCAGACTGACCTGCGGTTCCAGCTCTGCCAGCTTCTCCGGTTTTGTCTCCGGGGTGATGACCGTGACCTGGTCCTCCGCATAAAAAGCCTTCACCAGAGAATGTACATCATATTCATAGTTAGGATGGGATAATTTCACTACTTTCATTGTATTTTCCTCATTTACATAAATACAGGCACAGAGATAACTCTTTCTGTGCCCGAATACTTTTTGATTTAATCAACGCAAAACGGATTATATTTCTTCTCATGTCCGATGGTAGTGCTGTCGCCGTGTCCCGGATAGACTACCGTCTCCTCCGGCAGCGTGAACAGCTTCTCCTTCACCGAACGCACCAGCGTACTCATACTGCCGGTGGGGAAATCGGTTCTGCCCACGGATTCCTGGAACAGGGTATCCCCGCAGATTAAGAACCCTCCCTCCGGGAAATAATAGCTGACACCGCCTGCAGTATGTCCGGGCGTTGCCAGAACTTTGATCCGGATGCCATCCAGATCCAGTTCCTCGCCATCCTTCAGATACACATCCGCGGTGACCGTTACCGGGCGTCCCATATCTTTCGACAGGTTGCTCTTCGTATCCAGAAGAAACTTTTTCTCCGCCTCCCCGGCATATATTTTCACGGGGTTCTCTCCATGCTCCCCGGCATAGGCATCCGCTGCCGCCTTCAATTCCTCACAGCCACCGATATGGTCGAAATGTCCATGGGTCAGAAGGATCGCCGCCGTATGTAGTCCGTGCTGCCCAAGTGCCGCCTCAATTTTCTCTCCATGATCCGCGGGGTCGAATACCAGCACTTTATCACTGTTCTCTCTGTATACAAAGTAACAGTTGGTCTGATAGATTCCCAGCGTCATATGTCCGATACGGATATTGCTCATAATAATCTCACTTTCTGTTTCCCGACAGGTTCCGCCGTTTTCCTGACATCACCTTATCAGCCTGTGGTTCTCTCGATGTCAATGACGCTCTCGATGCCCCGGATCTTGTCAATGATACGGTTCAGTTCCTCTCTGCCGCTGATCTCAAAGGTCGTCTGCAGCGTTGCCAGTCCCTGTCTGTTGGTTCTGGTGTTCATGGACATAATATCAATATTTTTCTCCGTCAGCGCCTTGGAAATATCCGCTAACAGTCCGTTACGGTTGTTGGCATAGATCTTGATCTCCGCCAGATATTTCTCCGCATGTGCCTCCTCCGGCTGCCATTCCGCATCGATCAGTCTCGCCCTCTCCATCTCCGGCAGATTGATGATGTTGATACAGTCGGTACGGTGAATAGAGATACCTCTTCCACGGGTCACATAACCCACGATCTCATCCCCCGGCACAGGAGAACAGCACTTGGAAAAACGCACTGACAGATCCGCGATGCCCTTTACCACGATACCGCTCTTGGACTTCATGAGGACAGGCTTGTTCGCACCACTTTGCGCATTTGCCGCATTGTTCTCCGCAATGCTTGCCAGAACTTCCTCGTTGGTCATCTCTTTCTTATGGTCACGGTCGTACAGTTCCTGCATCTTGTTGACGATCTGCCCCTCTTTCAGAGCACCGTGTCCTATAGCCGCCAGCACAGAATCCCAGTCCCGGAATCCATACTTGCGCATAATGGCATCCATATACTCCTGCTTCTGGAGACCTGCAAGGTTGATGCCTCTGGCTTTGCAGTAGCCGGAAAGCAGATCCTTGCCCTTTAAAATATTGTCTTCCTTTAACTCATTCTTGAACCACTGGTTAATCTTGTTCTTGGCCTGAGTACTTTTTACCACATTCAGCCAGTCACGGCTGGGGCCCTTGGAGTTCTGCGAAGTGATGATCTCGATCCGGTCTCCGTTGTTGATCTTATAATCAATGGTCACAAGTTTCCCGTTGACTCTCGCTCCCACCATCTTGTTACCCACGGCGGAATGAATGCTGTAAGCAAAGTCAATCGGGGTAGATCCTGCCGGAAGGTTCTTGACCTCACCGGTAGGCGTAAAGCAGTATACGCTGTCAGAGAACAGATCCAGATCGTTCTTCAGCAGGTTCATGAATTCCTTGTTATCCGACATGTCTCGCTGCCACTCCAGGATCTGTCGCAGCCATACCAGCTTCTCTTCTTCCTGTACCTCCGGCTTCTTGCCGTCGGAAGCCTCCTTGTATTTCCAGTGGGCGGCAATACCGTATTCCGCCACGCGGTGCATCTCAAAGGTACGGATCTGGATCTCGAAAGGCTGTCCGTTGCTACCAATCAGCGTCGTATGCAGGGACTGGTACATATTCGCTTTGGGCATGGCAATATAATCCTTGAAGCGCCCCGGAATGGGTTTATACATTTCATGGATCACACCCAGTGCCGCATAACAGTCCTTCACCGTCTCCACGATGATACGCACGGCGAAGAGGTCATAGATCTGATCCAGCGTCTTGTGCTGGTTCTTCATTTTCTTATAGATGCTGAAAAAATGCTTTACACGGCCATCGACTTTGGCTTCGATGCCGGCATTCTTAATATGTTCACTGACTTCATCCACAATACCCTGGATATATTTTTCACGGACGCTCTTACGGACAGCGATCTTATCCACCAGATCATAATAAATATCCGGCTCCAGATACTTCAGCGACAAGTCATCCAGTTCGATCTTCAGTTTGCTGATACCAAGTCTCTGGGCGATAGGGCAATAAATCTCCAGCGTCTCCTTGGCAATCCTCTGCTGGCTCTCCGGCGTCTTGTACTTCAACGTGCGCATATTGTGCAGACGATCCGCCAGTTTGATCATAATGACGCGGATATCCTTCGCCATGGCGAGGAACATCTTACGCAGATTCTCTGCCTGCATCTCCAGCTTGGCATCTGACTGTTCTCCGTTGCTGCCGGACAGCGGAATTTTCTCCAGTTTGGTCACTCCGTCTACCAGAAGTGCTACATCATCACCGAATTCTCTCCTAAGATCCTCCTCCGTCATCACGGTATCTTCCACCACATCGTGCAGGATACCTGCCACGATGGTCTCTTTATCCAGCTTCAGATCCGCCAGAATGATTGCCACATTCAACGGATGGATGATATAAGGCTCTCCGGACTTCCGGAACTGATTTTTGTGAGCCTCGCTGGCGACCTTATAGGCTTTCTCGATCATGGAAATATCATCACTGGGATGATATTTTTGCACACATTGAATAAGCTCCTGATATAATTCATCCGGATTCACGAATTCTTCTGATTTACTTATCTTGTCATCATCAAAAATGACTTCGTTCTTCTCTTCTGTCATAGACGAAACAGCTCCATATTATTTTTATCGATGTCTTATTTTCCCTCGTAGCAGATGGCTGACTCCAGACGATATTTGTTAATGCGCTCACGGCCCTTCAGTCCTGCCAGTTCGATCAGCACTACCACGCCGGCTACTTCACCACCCAGAGACTCGATCAGTTTGATCATAGCCTCGGTGGTACCTCCGGTAGCGATCAGGTCATCCACGATCAGAACTTTCTGACCGGGTTTGATACTGTCCTTGTGCATCTCGATGGTAGCGGAACCATATTCCAGATCATACGTGGCAGATACGGTCTCTCTGGGAAGCTTTCCCTTTTTACGGATCAATACAAAGGGCTTATGATTATTGTATGCGATTGGTGTTCCGAAGATAAATCCGCGGGACTCGGGACCTACTACCACATCATAATCCAGATCCTTGATCTTCTCCTGCATGGTATCGATCGCCAGGTGCAGTCCGTCCGCATCCTGCAGTACACTTGTGACATCACGGAAAATGATACCCTTCTCCGGGAAATCGGGAATGCTCTTTACATATTCTTCCAACTTTTTCATGATTCTACACACCTTTCTCTTAATTTAACGAATTATAGCTGCTTTTCTGCTACTTCAATCTGTTTTTTAATAAAATATTTGATGATCTCGCTTCTGGTAATAATTCCGATGAATACATTTCTATCATCGATCACCGGTACAAAGTTCTGCATCTGCGCCTGTCCCAGCAGTTCTTCCATATTCGTATCGATACATACCGGACGGATCTTGCCGTTCTGGATGATATCCCTTATCGACAGCTTCTCCAGACTTTTCATGGTAATGCTGTCCAGTTCACTGTTGTGGCTTAAGATATTCCACAGAAAATCTCCCTCACTGACTACACCCACATACCTGTCCTCGGTATCGATCACCGGTACCGCCGTGTAGCCGTAGCGTTTCATCTTCTCCAACCCCTGCCTGATGGTCATATCGTCCCGAAGAAAAGTAACCTCCTCCTTCGGGGACAAAAAAGATGCAATATTCACAATGTTCCTCCTGCCTGTTCTTTTGTGTCCGTTAATTTTGATCCTTAGGGTCGACCTCTTCGAAGGTACTGTCCAAGGCATCCTGCTCCTGTTTGAATCTCCGGAGCTTGCGTGCAAAATAAATCGTAGAAAAACAATCGCCGGCACCACTGAGGATCAGTACCACTCCCAGAACACGGAACAACAGAATCGCTGCTTTGAACGGATTGTAGATCAGTACCATTCCGAGAATGATGTTGATTGCCGCCACAATAAGAAGTCCCAGCCAGCTGCCGTAACCCAGTCTTTTCAGGTCAATGGCATCCTGCAGTTTGCTGCATCCGCTACACAGAACCAGTACTCCCAGAATAAAGGGAATCAGGGAGATGACGATCTCTACCTTGTACAGGACTACTGCTCCCAACACGATTCCGAGAATACCGAATACAAACTCATTGTGATAATAGTTCTCTCTGGCATCTCTGAGCAGATAGCAGATGATAGAAATGAGACCTGCCACGATCAGTACGATACCGATCAGATACCCCAGTGTCTTCTGCATGGTCTCCGGGATCACCAGTGCTACGATTCCTAAGAGAATATACAGCACACCGGTAAGAATTGCTTCCCATTTCAATTCTTTCAGCATTTTCATATGTAACCCTTCCTTTCCTAAAACTCCTATAACGAAAAAGGGGCTCTCTGCAAACCTGCGGAAAACCCCCTTTGTGTTCAATTTACTTTCTGCCGCAACACTTTTTATACTTTTTGCCGCTTCCGCAAGGACAGGGGTCGTTGGGATAAACCTTCTGCTCCTTCACAATAGTAGTGGAAGACTTCTGCTCTTTGTAGAGTTCCTTGCGGGTCTCTTCATCGAAAATAGCGTTCCACTCTTCCAGATTGTACAGCCAGTCAGCCTCTGCCGCTACCATGTTCTTGTACAGAAGAGCCTTGTCAAAGCCTAAGTTTACCTCTGTATCCTCTTCCAGATCATCGAGAGGGTTCTTCTCTACCAGGCTGTCGTTAATACCGTCCAGAAATCCGGTCATGGTCATCAGAGATACCTGATACTTGTCTGCCAGTTCCTTTACCGTACCCTTTACTACTTCATCGGGGTTCTTCAGAAGCTGTGCGTAAATCTCCTTCTCCTCCTGGAAATAAGTTGCCCAAAGCTGCTGCAGCTTGTCTTTGCCGGTTGCCTCATTATATGCTACTGATCTCCACTGTTCCATCAAATTCATAATTGTAATACCATCCTTACATGTGATTAATATGATTATAATAATATATAATAATACATCTCGTCCTTAAAAACAACAAAAAAATATCAATGACCTATGTATAATCAGACAGATCCCGGGCAGACTACTACTATCATCGGACCCCCTCCTTTGATCCTACGGAAGATACGATAATACTTAATCCTCCCCTTTTGAAAAGAGGCACCCTCCGGTGCCTCTTTTTTACAATGGAACTTTTCCTTCTTTGATCAGTTCAATAAATGCATCCGCCACCTTCGGATCGAACTGGGTTCCCTTATTTTTCTCCAGTTCTCCCATAGCATATTCCACACTAAGTGCTTCCTTGTAAGCTCTCTTGGAGATCATGGCATCAAAGCTGTCACACACCGCCAGAATTCTTCCCAGGAAAGGAATTCCTTCTCCCTTCAGGCCCCTGGGATATCCCTTGCCGTCATATCTCTCGTGGTGTGACACAACCGCCGGGATCACATAGTTCATATTCGGAAGATAGTGGATCATCTCGATGGACTTTTGCACATGGCTCTTCATGATCTCATATTCTTCATTCGTAAGCTTTCCCGCCTTTTTCAGGATACTCTCAGGAATCCCGATCTTACCGATATCATGTAATAATCCAGCCACCTTTACCGTATGGATATCATCCCCCGGCAGTCCCAGCTTCTGTGCCAGCAACACTGCATACTGAGATACATTCGTGGAATGCTGGAAGGTAAAGGAATCCTTCGCATCGATGGCAGCCACCAGTGCATACACCGTAGGTGCCACCTGTTCATATCCGGTCTCTTTATTCCTGCGCTCCGCGTCAATATTTCCTTCATATACCTGGATCCGGTTCTTGCCGTTTTGCTTTGCATAAAAAGCTGCCTGCTTCGCCTTTTGAAAAAGATCCGGTGCATCCGACGCCAGTCCGGGATGCCATGCCACACCGACACTGAAGGTAATCGGCTGCATGACCTGTGGTTTGTCCACGCCATTCTCCTGTACTGCACGGGTCAGCATTTCCGCCAGTGCCACCAGTGTCTTACTGCCAGTCTCCGGCACAGAAATCAGGAATTCATTGGAGCCTACGCGGAATACTTTGCCGTGCTCCGCATTTTCCTGCAATTTCTTCGCACACCATTTTAAGATCCGGTCTCCGGTCTGCTCTCCGTACAGATCATTATACAATTTAAAATTGTCCATATCCATATACAGGAAGCCTCTCGCATCTCCGAGAGCGTCCTCCTTTTGCAGACATCTGTTGCAATAGGTGCGGTTGTACAGGCCTGTCAGTTCATCGTGAATAGATACCTGATATACTCTTTCATAGGCATCAATATTTTTCAGGCTTCCGGATGCAATGTTCGCCAATTGTCTTATGCAGTCCACTTCCTGATAATTGAGCTTATTTGCCCGCATCCGCTCCATATAGATAAACCCGCAGATCTGATTATCATATCTTAAGGTTGCGATCACTGTCCGCTCCGGGATATTATCCTGTTTCACCAGGTCACAGATCCCGGCTGCTTCTTCCTTACTTAATGGAATATGTCCGCTCTGTACCGCTTCGTGATACCCTTCTCCATTCGAATTCTTCTCGAAGATCCTGGCTTCACATCCGGGGATCGCATCGCCCAGAATATCATGCAGTGTAGCAAACAGCTCTCTGCGGCTCAGAATGGATGCCGCCCTGTCCTGAAATTGTCGGATTCCCTCCAACATATGCTTCTGCTTCTGATATAGAATATTCTCCAGCTGCTTCCTGGCGAAAAGGATAACAAGTACGGTCCATCCCGACTGCAGGGTAATGCATAAAATCAGCCTCTGCACTGCTGTCTGTCCAAGGCTGCCTGTCACGATTTCCAGATTATAAGACAGGATCACCACCGGAATTGCCGCCACGATCACTGCCAGAAAATACACCGCACCTACCGTTGCCCGATACGAAAAATCAAACAGATACTGCTTGTACATGATATATACCATGCATATTGCCATCCCCACACTGCCCAGCATATCGAAAGGAAATACACTTTCGGGCAGCATGCAGAGCATATTTCCTCCCAGAATAAACACCGTTCCAAGCAGCAGGGGAAACAGCTTTTTACGCAGCTCCTTATTGTCTCCTATCTTACAATGTGCAAGATAAGTGGCATAGATCATTACTGCGATCTCCATGGCTGTGAGAACACCGGTTCCGGCAGTTGCATGATACACATAAACACAGGTGCCATCCGCGCGGTTCACAAGCTCCGGTGCCGGCAGGATAGTACCACTCCTTGCATTTCCCAACACCAGTGCCAGCGTCAGCACACCATAAATGTAGATCAGGGCATCATGCTCCGTAATCTCCAAAAATCCAAACAGAAACACATACATGAACATCGGGATCATCAAAAGACCAAGCAGGGCGAAATTATGCCAGAAAGTAATTCCGGGAAATATCCCAAGTCTCATAAGGCTCACACTGCCCGTCCAGATCAGGCAGGCGGTCAGCACCAGCCGAAGACCGCGGATTGTCCGGTTCCTCATGGTATTGAAAAAACAGAACAGCAGAAAAAGGGAGCAGCAAAAAGCTCCCAACGGAATACCAATATAGAGGTTTCTATTCCATATCGTATCCAGAAAACTCTCCATACTTAATTTTACTCCCTCATGCTTTATTTCCCTTGTGCTGGAACGTTATCCCCATTCGTCCCATATCCTCTATATAGCTAAGAGTTTACCACATTTTTCTTTTAAAGACAACTGCACATCCAGGATTCTCTGATTCTCCGATCCCCGGAAGGCCAGCCGCAGATTCTTCCTCTCCTCGATAAATTCTCCATCCACAATCACATCCAAAAGCGGCAGAAGTTCTGTGATCACCGGATCCCCTTCTTCCATCCAACGAAGCAGATCCCTGTCAAAATGATATCCCGTATAGCACCAGATGGTCTTCTGCGGATATCGCTCTCTTACTTTCTTCACCAGAGAAAGTACGGTTCCTCTGTTCTCAGGCTCCATGGGTTCCCCTCCCAGTAAGCTCAAGCCCCGGATATAGTCCGGGGCCAGTGCCAGCAGAATTTCTTTCTCTGTTTCCTCTGTGTATGCCTGTCCGTAATGAAAATCCCAGGCTTCGCTGTTAAAGCATCCCTTGCAATGATGGGTACAGCCGCTGACGAACAATGATACCCGGACTCCGGGGCCGTTTGCCACATCTGTTTTCTTGATCGTTGCATAATTCATAGGACATTTCCTTCCCTTTTACTATCTGCACATTACAGATGAAGAACTCTTGCCTTGATCTCCTTGGTCTTGCCGGCATTCCAGAAGTTCTCTCCCAGATAGCCGCAGGTTCTTCTGGTGACATTCATCTTCGCATGATCCTTGTTATGACACTGGGGACATTCCCACTCCATGTTATCATTGATCATGATCTCACCATCATAGCCACATACCTGGCAATAATCGGATTTGGTATTGAACTCTCCGTACTGGATATTGTCATAGATGAAGCGGATCACTTCCTCGATGGCTTCCACATTATTGGTCAGGTTCGGCACTTCCACATAAGAGATAGCTCCGCCCAAAGACTTATTCTGGAACTCACTCTCAATCTTAAATTTTGTAAATGCGTCGATTTTCTCACGTACATCCACATGATAAGAATTTGTATAGTATCCTTTATCGGTGACATTGGAAATATCACCGTATTTTTCACGGTCGATCCTTGCAAAACGGTAGCAAAGTGTCTCTGCGGGAGTTCCGTAGAGGCTGAAAGCAATGCCGGTCTCCTCTTTCCATTTTGCGCAGCGATCCTTCATATAATCCATGACACGCAGGGCGAATTCCTTGCCGGGCTCCACGGTCTGGCTGCATCCCTTCATCAGATAGGTCGTCTCATACAATCCGATATAGCCCAGAGACATGGTGGAATAACCGTTATGCAGGTATTTATCGATGGTCTCACCCTTCTTCAGGCGGGCAATGGCGCCGTACTGCCAGTGGATGGGGCTCACATCGGATACCACACCCTCCAGTGCCTTATGGCGGCACATCAGTGCTTCATAACACAACTCCAGACGCTCGTCCAACAGTTTCCAGAACTTCTCCTCGTTTCCTTTTGCCAGGATACCGATCTGGGGCAGGTTGATGCTGACAACGCCCTGATTAAAACGACCTTCCCACTTGTACTCTCCGTTTTCATCCTTCCATGGAGACAGGAAAGAGCGGCAGCCCATGCAGGAAAATACATTGCCCTCGTAGTTCTCACGCATCTTCTTGGCAGAGATATAGTCGGGGTACATTCTCTTAGCGGAGCACTGTGCGGCCAGCTTGGTCACATAGTCGTATTTTCCGCCCTTTAAGCAGTTATTTTCATCCAGCACATAGACTAACTTCGGGAAAGCGGGAGTCACATAGACACCCTTTTCATTCTTGGTTCCCTCGATGCGCTGACGCAGGATCTCCATAATGATCTGTACGGTCTCTTCCACATATTCATCGTTCTCATCAATATGCAAAAACAATGTCACGAAAGGAGACTGTCCGTTGGTGGTCATCAAGGTATTGATCTGGTACTGGATGGTCTGCACACCGGATTTTAATTCATCGTGCAGGCGCATCTGTACGATCTTATCCTTGGCTGCCTGATCCAGGGTATCTCCGAACTCGTCCTCCAGCTGTTTTGCAAATTTTTCCCTGCTCTTACGCAGATATTTTCCCAGATGCTTGATATTGACGCTCTGTCCGCCGTACTGGTTGCTGGCTACGGCTGCGATGATCTGGGTGGTCACGGTACATGCCACCTGGAAGCTCTTGGGCGATTCGATCATTTTGCCATTGATGGAAGTACCGTTGTCCAACATGTCCTTGATATTGATCAGACAGCAGTTGAAGATCGGCTGGATAAAATAATCCGCATCATGGAAATGCAGCACACCGTTATCATGTGCCATAGCAATATGCTCCGGCAGAAGCAGACGTCTGGTAACATCGCGGGACACTTCGCCTGCAATATAGTCTCTCTGTGTGGATGCCAGGCGGGTATTTTTATTGGAATTTTCCTCCGCCAGTTCCTTATTCTCATTCCTGATCAGTTTTAAAATAGATTCATCCGTGGTGTTGGATTTGCGAAGCAGACTTCTCTGGTAACGGTATACGATATACTTCTTCGCCAGGGTATATTTGTTGTGCTCTACCAGATGTTCCTCGATCATATCCTGAATATGCTCAACGGTCTGGGTCTGTTTACCCTCCTGCTGCACATCCTCCAGGATCTCTTCAATCAACCCCTCGCTGGCACGATACCGCTCCTCCACTTCGTTGTTCGCCTTATGGATTGCTTCCCGGATCTTGTCCTCTTCATAAGGCACTACTCTGCCGTCTCTCTTCTGAATCTTCATTGCTGTTCCCTCACTTTATATCATTCCCATCGAGATGCGAATTCCTGCATAAGCCGAAAGAAAAGCCGCATCGGAAGCAAGTTCCCGACACGACTCTCTACGCAAATCATAGTATATTACTAGATTTTGTGTTTTAAAATTCATTTCGCATCTACATCTTGTATATTTATTATAGTGAGGAAACCTAGAAAAAGCAAGTACCTTTTTTAAAACATTCCTCTTCCACCATATCCTCCGAAGCACAGACCGCCACCACCGCAGCACAGATTGCAGAACAGGTTCGCCAGACAGATTTTCAGGCACAGGTCATTCCCACTCGCATTGGGATAGCCATAGGCTGCCTGTCTGCTCTCATACCATTGTCCGCCGCTCTGGAGTCTCTGCCGAAGCATCTGATATTCCATATTCTGCGGTTCCAGTGACACCGCTTTTCCTGCATGCTCCAAAGCTGCCACATTGTTGCCCAGTCCCATATGAGCCATGGCACTGTAATAGTACCATCTGGCAGTCTTTTCATGCTCTCCCATGCCGTCCAGGGTATTTCTGGCCTCTCTGTAATAACCGTTTCTGATGTAATTGCCGGCTGCCCGCAGTCTGGGCTCTTCCTCATATCCGGAAGTCTGCTGCTGCCATCCGGCCTGCTGCCAGAAGTCCCCAAAGTCCTGACCGAAGCCGCCATAACTCTGTCTCTGATCATAGCTGCTTCCGCGGCTGCCATATCCACCGCCGTAGCTGTAACCTTCTGTTCGTTCCTTCATGATCTGCTGATAGGCTGCCTGTATCTCCTTGAACTTTTCTTCCGCCTGATCCTTGTTGGGATTATTGATATTGGCATCGGGATGATATTTTCTGCTCAGGGTCTTATATGCTTTTTTGATTTCTTCCTCGGAAGCATCTCTGCTCACCCCCAGGACACTATACGGATCATAATTCATTTTCCGTTACCTCTTTTGCATTGTCTTTTTCCCGTTTTTTCCGCACGATCTCATAGCGGCACCATACACCGGAATACAGAATATTCCGCAAAATATCCACATTTTGTAATATAGGAAGCTGTTCGAATTCCTTACAGCACTCTGACATCATCATAGTCAGGATCTGTCTGCATTCCTCCTCGAAGCCGGGCTCCGCATAACGTTTCTTTAGCGGATTGTAGGTTCCTTTTTTGATATCCTGTTCAACATCCTCGTAGGCATCCAGCAGGTAGATAAATTTTCCGAGGAAAAATCCCAGTCTCGCCAGATTATCCTTCCATTCATCCTCGCGGCAGGATACGATCTGCGACATAACTTTTCCAAACAGTCCTGCCATGGTATCGATGTCCGCATTTCCCTGCTTTTCCGCATCTGCAAAATCCTGCATTGCCAGTGCGATGTTTTTCACTTTTTCTCCATACAGCAAAGGCTTTTTATGGATTTTTCTCTCCAGGAGATGGCTGTACGCCAATCCTCGCAGGCTGTTTTCGTCCTCCCAGTCATCCTCCGCCTTATAGCAGGCAAAAAGCACCGTCATATCCGCCACGTAATCCGTGAACAGATTTCTTCTCGTGGCATGCTTTTCCAGAGGATGTGCCACACATCTGCACTGATCCTCCTGCTCCTTTGGTTCATATAAGCCGGTAAGCAGCATCAGGATAAAGGTCATATCGTAATTCAGGGAAAGCTGCCCCAGCACACCGTAGCGTTCCTTCAGGCTCTGGCATAATCCACAGTAATAGGATCGATACACATCATACTCCCTGAATTTCATTTCCGACTGATTGACCACAATATATCCGAACATCTGACTCACCATCCTTTCTTATTTCCCGGTTTTGCTTATTTTCCATTTGTAATCCTGCCTGTCCTGTCAGGTCTTGCGGATAAATTCCTCTCCGCACTTTCTGCAGTGGATCGCAATCTTCCCTTTGTGTCTGGGCACCCGGAGCTTCTGTCCGCATTTGGGACATTTAAAGATCTTATAATCCCTGCGTCCGGCAAATAACTGCTTCCGGCGCTGCCACCAGCTGCGCACCTTCATTTCTTTTTTGAGATACCATTGGTTCTCCGCGCTTCTCTTGCTCATATTTCTGGAAAACATCCGGTAATAGACATAGACCAGCAGGGCAAGAGCCAACACATAAAATATTCTCAGACCAAAAAAAGAGAGCGCCAGGCAGACCAAAGCCACAATCAGCAGAAACTGATTGAAGCGGTCATTGCCATAACGCCCCCACATGAAACGCTGTAACTTCTCTTTCATGAAGTGCCACCTTTCGTCCGCCACCATGCAGGGGATACATTATCCTAGTCTTTCAGAGACTCGTTCGCGAAGCCGACTCTGAATATTAGCTACATTATGGTCTGCCGAAAAGCAAAAAGCAATTAACTAAATATAAACTTTTGTAAAAGAACTATTATTTATTGTTCCGATCCTTCTGCCACAGCTCCTGTGCCCGCACATCCCAGTTTTTTGCATACTCCGCACATTTTCCACACAGATGCTCCACGGATTCCGGTGACTGTAAGTCGGTGGAATGAGCTTTTGTTTCATGTACCATGCGCTGTAAGATTTCCGGATTCTCCAGCATCGGACAGGGCTTTAAATGGTTGCAGTTGAAAGGCTGGTTCTCACGGTATGCCATGAACAGAGGCTGCTTCAACGCAGTCAGCAGATCCACCTCCTTGATATTGGCACCGGAATAATGAATGAATACACAGGGTTCCACATCCCCATTGGGATTGATATGACAGTAGTTTCTGCCGCCTGCGATACAGCCACCCACATATTCACCATCGTTCTGGAAGTCAAAGGCGAAGATGGGCTTGCCACCCTTCATGGCACGGATCTTGCGGATGCGGTGGTACATATACTCTCTCTGATCCGGATCCGGAAGCAGCTCACAGGATGCCTCATTTCCTACCGGCATATAATGGAAATACCAGCTGAATCTGGCGCCCTTTTCAATGATCATATCCAGGAATTCATCACTGGTGACTACCTTATAGTTTTTGCTGGTGTAGCAGATAGAAGTACCGAAGATCAGACCGTACTGCTTCATCAGATCCATGGCATGCATGACCTTATCAAACACGCCCTTGCCACGGCGCAGATCGTTTACTTCATTGAAGCCTTCCAGGCTGATAGCTACGGAGAAATTTCCTACACGCTTCATATCCTGGCAGAATTTTTCATCGATCAGGGTGCCGTTGGTAAATGCATGGAAGCCACAGTCATCATGCTTCTCACATAAACGGATGATATCGTCCTTACGCACCAGGGGTTCGCCACCGGTGAAGAAATACAGATAAATGCCCAGCTCCTTACCCTGGGTAACGATACGGTCCATATCTTCAAAGCTTAAATTCAGACGGTTGCCGTATTCTGCTGCCCAGCATCCGGTACAGTGCAGATTGCAGGCACTGGTGGGATCCATCAGGATCAGCCAGGGAATATTACACTGATGCTTGACACGCATCTCATTGATCTCTTTTTTACCGCAGAAGGCTGCCTCAAAGCCATAGTCCAGCGCGGACATTTTGATGACGTGAGGATCCACTTCATTTAAAATGCGGTTCACATACTGCATCCACTTGCTGTCCGGTTCCCGGATCATACGTCTCGCCGCATCGTAGCTTTCCTTCGAAAACGTATTTCCCATAAATTTTTCGGACAGATCCACCAGCTTTAAGAAAGCTTTTTCTCTGTCTTCTTCATCCTTGTTCACATACTTTAAAATTCCATCGATCGCTGCACCGAAAGCAGCTCTCTCTACCTTGTGTTTTACGTCTGCCATATTAATCTACCTCTCTTTTGTATTTTTATGTAAATGCCCCTGTTCTAGCTATAATAGCGGAACAGCACATCGATCCCTGCCACCAGGAAGATGATCGCACCACTGATCAGTACACGGCTTCTCCCGTGACATCCGATCCGGTATCCTGCATAGATACCGGTAACCACAGCTAACGCAGCCATGATCGCCAGTTGTATGATCTGTACGGTTACTCCGGTATCTAAAAATCCCATGCCGATTCCCGACAGGAAAGAGTCCACACTGGTAAGCATGGCCCAGACACATAACTGCTTCCAGGCAAATACATCCTCCCTGCGTTCTACCGGATCCCGCATCCGGGATGCCCGTACGATCAGCCAGATCGCGATCAGGAAAAAAATAGCAGCAGAGGCTGCCCGGAACAGTCTCTCAGTCCTCTGATAATTCATGGCTATATAGGGAAGCTCCGAAATCAGGCTTCCTAAGAGCATTGCCCCACTCTGCCAGCCGGTGAACAGCAGAGTCATTTTCAGAATCTGTTTTTTATCCAGTTTAGAAAGCATTGCACCCTTATATAATGCATAGGTAAAAACATCCAGGGAAAGTCCTACCGATACGATCAGTATTTCATACCACGCCATCCATACATCTCCTTTCTGCGATTATGATATGCCATTTCCGGACAGATGGTAAGATACAACCCCGGCACAGAGTTTTTCCTGATTTTACATTTTTCCGATAAATGTAAATATTCCGCAACATTTTGGGGAAAATGTCGTTTTAGGTTGAGAAACGGTAATTTTTTGTTTATAATATCTCTATCTTGGTTCTTTTTACGGGAAAAGGAGTCATGTGATGAAGACAAAGGAATTATTGGCAGACAGCTTTCGGACACTTGTGCTTACCGTGCCTTTTCAGAAGATATCCATTAAAATGATCACGGATGGTGCTCATGTGATCCGCCCGACTTTCTATAATTATTTTCAGGATAAATACGAAGTGATCGAGTTCTTGTTTGACCGGGATATCGGCAGCAAGGTCGAAGTCATGATTGAAAATGACATGGAACACGAAGCCATTAAGCTGATGTTTATCTGCTTTGAGAAAAATAAGGAATATTACCGCAGGCTTTTTGAGATCACAGGTCAGAACAGCTTCGGAGAATTTTTTGCCCATTACTGCGAAGAGACTTTTTTCTGTATTCTATCCAGACATCCCATGAAGAAAATGCCCTGCGATCTGATCACTCCGCAATCGCTGGCACATTATAATGCTCTATTACTGATCGAGATCCTGAAGCTTTGGCTCTCTTCTACCAAAGACGTGCCTGCGGAGAAAATTTTTGAAGCTTATCAGTACATAATGCGGACGCCAATCCTGGACATGATCCAGTATCCAGAGATATAAAAAGACAGGTCTTAATGACCTGCCTTTTTTATATCCTATCGGCTTATAGTCTTGTAATTACAAAGATATCATAAATTGCCTTGATCGCGGTCTCGAAATCATCATTTGCCACACCGATGATGATGTTCAGCTCAGAGGATCCCTGGTCGATCATCTTGACATTGATATTATTGTGTGCCAGTGCGGAGAAGATTCTGCCTGCTGTACCGCGGGTGGACTTCATGCCACGACCTACCACGGCGATCAGCGCCAGATCGGACTCGATATCGATGGTATCGGGATTTGCCAGTCTGTGGATGCCTGCCACGACTTTCTGCTCCTTGTGCATGAATTCGTCCTGATGTACGAATACGGTCATGGTATCAATACCGGAGGGAACATGTTCAAAGGAGATTCCGTTCTCCTCAAACGCCTGCAGTACCTTTCTGCCGAAACCGATCTCGGAGTTCATCATATCTTTTTCAATATTCACAGCGCAGAAGCCTTTTTTACCGGCGATACCGGTGATGACATATTTGGACTTCTGGCAGGTGCTTCCCACGATCCAGGTGCCGTTGTCTTCCGGTGCATTGGTATTGCGGATATTGATGGGAATACCCTCCTGACGTACCGGGAAGATGGCATCCTCATGCAGTACGGTAGCTCCCATATATGCCAGCTCGCGAAGTTCGCGGTAAGTGATGGTCTCAATAGCCTCGGGATGATCGATGATTCTGGGATCTGCGATCAGAAAACCGGACACATCCGTCCAATTCTCATAGACATCCGCTTTGGCAGCCTTAGCCACAATAGAACCGGTAATGTCGGATCCGCCTCTGGAGAAGGTCTTTACCGTTCCGTCAGGCATAGAACCGTAGAATCCGGGAACTACCGCTTCCTTGCTCTCTGCCAGTCTGGCACGAAGTACTTCGTTGGTCTTTGCTGCGTCAAACTCACCGTTTTCATCGAAGAAAATTACGGTTGCCGCATCAATGAAATCATAGCCTAAGTAATTTGCCATGATGATACCGTTCAGATATTCGCCACGGGAAGCTGCATAATTGCTTCCGGATTTTGCCTTGAAATTTTTCTCAATGGTCCCAAACTCTTCACTAAGGTCCAGATCCAGCTGTAAACCATCTATAATCTCCTGGTAACGCGCCTTAATGGCATCCAGCTCTGCTTTGAAGCTCTTGCCCTGATCTGCCAGATCATAGCAGGCATACAGCATATCTGTTACCTTGGTATCCTTGGAAAATCTTTTTCCCGGTGCGGAAGGTACCACATATTTCCTCTCCTTATCCGCACGGATGATATTTCCTACCTTTTTGAACTGCTCTGCACTTGCCAGAGAGCTTCCACCGAATTTCACTACTTTTGACATAACATTTTCTCCTCAAATATATATATTTAGTACTCTTTATAATATTCTTTTTTTACACCAGGCGGATCCTGCCAAGCATCTGCTCACCCAGTGCTTCGTATTTTGCCAGGAACTCGCTCTCCTTCATGGGCTGTGTGAAGTATCCGAAGTCTTCCTTACGGTCTTCTAAATGCAGCTCTTTACCTCCGGGGAAAGCAGCCTCTACATTAGCTTCCGCTCCGGCCTTTGCTCTGATAAAAAAGCTTCTTACAGACTCACCTGTATCTACCAGCTTTACTTCCTCTTTGTCCCAGAAGCACATGATCACCTTGCCCTGATGTCTTGCACAGTCGATGACATCCGATACCACTGCACTGGCGGTGGGAAGCTTGCCTGCGCCCCGTCCGTAATACATGGAATCTCCCAGCATATTGCCGGTGACAAATACAGCATTGAACACCCCGTATACCATGGCCAGGGGATGGTCCTTGGGAAGCATGAACGGTGCCACCATAACTTCCGCTGTGTCATCGTCAATCGCACGGCTTCTGCCCAACAGCTTGATGGTATGCTCCGTAGCATTGGCATATTCGAAATCCGCTGCGGTAATCTTCGTAATACCCTCGGTAGGGATTTTCTCGGAGTCAACATTTTTACCAAACATCAGAGAAGACAGAATTGCGATTTTACGGCAGGCATCATGACCTTCTACATCTGCTTCCGGATTGCGCTCCGCATAGCCCTTGTCCTGTGCTTCCTTTAAGACAGTATCGAAATCCGCGCCTTCTTTTTCCATTTTGCTTAAGATATAGTTCGTGGTACCGTTTAAGATACCGTTGACAGCCTCAATCTTCTCCGCAGTCAGGGAATAGTTCAGCGGACGGATAATGGGAATACCGCCGCCCACACTTGCTTCGAATAAGTAGTTGCAGTTGTGCTCTCTGGCGATCTGCAACAGTTCGGGACCATGCTTTGCTACCAGCTCCTTGTTGGAGGTGCAGACACTCTTGCCCAGTTCCAGTGCCTGCTTCGTGAACTGGTAAGCAGCTCCGACACCGCCCATGGTCTCACAGATGATAGTTACGCTGTCATCCTGTAAGATCGTATTGAAATCATGAATAACCTTATTCTCATAAGGATCTCCGGGAAAGTCTCTCAGATCCAGGATGTATTTCACTTCCAGTTCCTGTGCGGACTTTTTATTTACCATGTCCTTATTTTTCTCGATAACTTCTACCACACCGCTGCCGACGGTGCCGTAGCCCAATACCGCAACATTGATCATAATATTCTCCTCGCTTTTATCTTTTTCGTTCCGACATTATTCCTTTGCCAGTATTTTCACATGATGTACACTGGGCTGCCCCTCCAGCTGTTCGATCATCCGGGAAATATCTCCCGTAGTCTGCAGTACTTGTATACTCAGTGTCAGAGATGCGATTCCGTTGATCGGAATACTCTGATGGATCGTCAGGATATTTGCCCGGTACTCTGCGATGATCTTCAGCACATCCGACAAGATTCCCGGTTCGTCATCCATCTGGAAAGTCAGCGTGATGGTCGTTCCCTGAGAATTGTCATGAAACGGAAAGATATCATCCTTGTACTTATAAAAAGAACTGCGGCTGATGCCAACTGCATCAACCGCTTCCTGTATGGTCAGAACCTTCTCTGACTCAAGAAGCCGCTTTGCTTCCACTACCTTTAACAGTACCTCGGGGATTGCCTTCTGCTTCACCACGAAATACTTGGTCGTTTCTCCCATATGTTATCCTTTCCGTAATTCGTATCCGTAGTACGGACACTTGTTTTTCACTGAGGGATATTCTAGCACAGTAAAGTATGAAAGGCAACCCCCATTTTTATCTTTTTCAGGCATTTTTAATGCATTTCAGAGTATCAAAAAAGAGCCTTTCGGCTCTTTTTTGATACTCTGATCTTTAGATCAAAGGATACTTGTCTGTTAATTTCTGAATGATGGCTCTGGCTGCGGGAACCTGCTCTTCACCGCCCTTGATGACCAGGGCAATGGCTTCTGCCACCTGGTCCATGTCCTCGGTGTTCAGACCTCTGGAGGTTACAGCAGGGGTTCCTAAACGGATACCGCTGGTCACGAACGGAGACTGAGGATCGTTGGGGATGGTGTTCTTGTTGGCAGTGATGTGCGCTGCATCCAGCAGCTTCTCCACAGCCTTACCGGTCAGTCCGTAAGGGGTCAGATCCACCAGCATCAGGTGGTTGTCGGTGCCGCCGGATACGATCTTGATATCACGGCTAATCAGACCCTTGCACAGTGCCTGGGCATTGTCCACGATATTCTTCTGATATACTTTAAAGTCGTCGCTTAATGCTTCCTCGAAGCAGACTGCCTTGGCAGCGATGACATGCATCAGAGGGCCGCCCTGGATGCCGGGGAAGATGGCTTTGTTGAAGTTGAACTTCTCATTGGCTTCCTTATTGCACAGGATCATACCGCCTCTGGGTCCACGCAGGGTCTTATGTGTGGTAGTGGTCACTACATCCGCATAAGGGATGGGACTTGGATGAAGGCCTGCTGCCACCAGTCCTGCGATATGTGCCATATCCACCATCAGTACGGCGCCCACTTCGTCCGCCACTTCACGAAACTTCTTAAAATCAATGGTTCTGGCATACGCAGAAGCACCGGCAATGATCATCTTAGGCTTGCATTCCAGTGCCAGTTCTCTCATTCTGTCATAATCTAAGAATCCGTTGTCATCCACGCCATAAGGTACTACATGGAAATATTTACCGGACATATTCACAGGTGAACCATGGGTCAGATGTCCGCCGTGATCCAGATTCATACCCATGATAGTATCACCGGGCTTCAGAACAGCAAACTGCACTGCCATATTCGCCTGTGCTCCGGAATGAGGCTGTACATTGGCATAATCACAACCAAACAGTTTCTTGGCACGCTCGATTGCCAGATTCTCGATAACATCCACGCATTCACAGCCACCATAATATCTCTTGCCGGGATAACCTTCCGCATATTTATTGGTCAGGGGACTGCCCATAGCCGCCATGACTGCCTTGCTCACCCAGTTCTCGGAAGCGATCAGCTCGATATGACTGTTCTGACGATTCTCCTCGTCAATAATGGCCTGTGCCACCTCGGGATCTACTTTTTTTACTTCATCCAATGAATACATGCCTCATTCCTCCTTAT
>ERZ1034626.283-NODE-283-length-37214-cov-21.156059_pt1 | contig 37214 bp, 23 predicted proteins | sample MGYA00520652_ERZ1034626 | MGnify/ENA primary metagenome ERZ1034626 (study PRJEB33766, sample SAMN09781765) | gut metagenome | biome: gut microbiome | host: Homo sapiens | place: Madagascar | study: EMG produced TPA metagenomics assembly of the PRJNA485056 data... | reverse complement strand
CAATAAAAATAAAAAAGAAGAAACATAACAAGATGGCAAACCACAAATCATCACTTAAGAGAATCCGTCAGGACAAGGCTAAGGCTTTGCACAACAGATACTACGCCAAGACAATGCGTAATGCTGTTCGTAAGCTTCGCGCTATGACGGACAAGGAAGAAGCTGTCAAGCTCTATCCTACCGTTCAGAAAATGCTGGACAAGTTGGCAAAGACTAACATTATCCACAAGAACAAGGCTGCAAACTTGAAGTCAAGCTTGTGTCTGCATATCAGCAAGCTCGCCTAAGTAGTTTGTTGGCAACCCATACTGAGGTCATATTCCGAAAGGATTATGACCTCTTTTTTTTGCCCTTTTCCCAACCCATACAGCCCATTTTGCATTCTATTTTAGACGTTTTTTAATACTGAAAATTTCCCTAACTCGCATAATTTTAGTACTTTTGTAGTCTAAACATAGAAAAATCAAAATGGCAGAAATACAGAACACCGAGAACAATTACTCGGCCAGTAATATTCAGGTTCTTGAAGGACTTGAAGCCGTACGCAAGCGTCCGGCAATGTATATTGGAGACATCAGCGAGAAGGGTCTGCACCATCTTGTAAACGAGACCGTTGACAACTCTATCGACGAAGCAATGGCAGGCTATTGCACCCATATCGAGGTGACCATCAACGAGGACGAATCAATCACCGTCCAGGACAACGGCCGTGGTATTCCCGTAGATATGCACGAGAAGCTGCACAAGTCGGCCCTTGAAGTCGTAATGACAGTGCTCCATGCTGGCGGTAAGTTCGACAAAGGTTCATACAAAGTCAGTGGCGGTCTGCACGGTGTAGGTGTAAGTTGCGTCAATGCACTCTCTACACACATGAAGTCGCAGGTGTTCCGCGACGGCAAAATCTACCAGCAGGAATACGAGAAGGGCAAGCCACTCTACCCCGTCAAGGTAGTAGGCGAGACAGAACTCCGCGGTACACGTCAGCAGTTCTGGCCCGATCCAACTATATTTACCACCACCCACTATCAGTGGGACATCATAGCACGCCGCATGCGTGAGCTCGCATTCCTCAATGCCGGCATCAAGATTACGCTGCGCGACATGCGCCCAGACGAAGAAGGCAAGACACGCGAGGAAGTATTCCATGCCAAGGACGGCCTCAAGGAGTTTGTTCGCTATGTAGACCGTCACCGCACCCACCTCTTCGACGACGTAATCTATCTGAAGACCGAGAAGCAGGGCATACCTATCGAAGTGGCTGTGATGTACAACACCGACTATTCGGAGAATATCCACTCATACGTCAACAACATCAATACCATCGAAGGCGGTACACACCTCACTGGTTTCCGTGCCGCACTGACACGTACGTTGAAGGCATATGCCGATGCCGACCCTACAATATCAAAGCAGATTGAGAAAGCCAAGATAGAGATTGCAGGCGAGGACTTCCGCGAAGGACTCACAGCCGTAATCGCCATCAAGGTGGCTGAACCTCAGTTTGAGGGTCAGACCAAGACCAAGCTTGGCAACAGCGAAGTGGCAGGAGCCGTTCAGCAAGCTGTAGGCGAAGCTTTGGCCAACTATCTTGAGGAGAACCCCAAGGAGGCCAAGATGATATGCGACAAGGTGATTCTTGCAGCCACAGCACGTATCGCAGCACGCAAGGCACGTGAAAGCGTACAGCGCAAGAACCCGATGACTGGCGGTGGACTCCCCGGCAAACTTGCCGACTGCTCTAACCGCGACCCCAAGAAGTGTGAGATATTCCTCGTCGAGGGTGATTCGGCCGGCGGTTCTGCCAAGCAGGGACGCGACCGCTACACCCAGGCTATCCTGCCTTTGCGCGGTAAGATTCTCAACGTCGAGAAGGTAATGTGGCACAAGGTGTTCGAGTCGGAGTCGGTTATGAACATCATACAGAGTATCGGCGTACGCTTCGGCGTTGACGGCGAGGAGGACAAGGAAGCCAATATCGACAAGCTGCGCTACGACAAGATTATCATCATGACCGATGCCGACGTCGATGGTTCACACATCGACACGCTCATCATGACACTCTTCTATCGCTTCATGCCAAAGGTAATCCAGGAAGGCCATCTCTACATAGCCAACCCGCCGCTCTACCTCTGCACCTACAAGAACAAGGTGAAGGAATATTGCTACACCGAGCAGCAGCGCCAGGCATTCCTTGACAAGTATGCCGGTGGCGTTGAGGACGGCAAGTCAGTCCACACACAGCGCTACAAAGGTCTTGGTGAGATGAACCCCGAGCAGCTTTGGGAGACAACTATGGACCCACAGACACGACTGCTCAAGCAGGTCACCATCGAAAATGCAGCCGAAGCCGACGAAATATTCTCTATGCTTATGGGCGACGATGTAGAGCCACGTCGTAAGTTTATCGAAGAACACGCTACCTACGCCAATATCGATGCGTAGTGTTTGTATAAGTTGAGAGTTGAAAATTGAGAGTTGAAAGTTATGATATGCATTGACTGTAATGCATTAATATTTGACGTTTATCGTCAGTAATCATAACTCTCAACTCTCAATTTTCAACTCTCATTTTTCTTTCAACTCTCAACTTTCAACACTCAACTTTCAACTCTCCATGCGCCTACTCCATACATTCATTCTTCTTCTGTTATCTCTTACAGCCGCACATGCGCAGCAGTTCGGCACAGAATGGATGACATCGCCGTCGTCTACAGACTCGTCATGTGTATGGTTTCGTCGTACATTCGTTGCCCACAACCCTCCTGAACACGCCTCTGTGTGCGTTGCAACCGACTCACGCTTCATTCTTTATGTCAACGGTCGCAACGTGTCCACAGCGCTTTATATGCCCCGTCACGTCGATGCAGACCATCCTACCGTGTCCTTTACTTGCGACGTGACACGCTTTCTTCGTACCGACTCCAACACAATAGCCCTGCTTCTTGCTCCCACAGCCATTATGCGTGCGCCAAAACTCTCGGTATGTTTCTACGGAAAACAAAGCAACGGCCTTCCGTTTGCTTCTTGCAATATTGACGGATGGACATGCTTGGCAGCCTCAACGCACCTTACAGCCGATGGCGAACTAACAGACAAGAGCCTCCAGCAGGCTTCATTTCCATTCTACAGAGACATTATCACCCCAATGTGGCAACCGGTCACAGCAACAGAAACAAGCCGTCACAGCGTAAATAAAGACTACGGAACAACTGCCGAAAGCTTATATGGCTATAACCACATATTATATAATGTATTGAGCGACGATGCCGTACGGGTGCGCCAGATACTCAGTCCGCGCTTCTTCGACCGCACCGACCGTTCCATCACCTACGACTTCTCGCCCGGATTCTACGGCTTTGTGCGTGTCACGTTGCGTGGTTGCCAACGTGGCGAGCATATATATATTAATGGTATGGAGTATATATGCAGTGGCGAAATGGACGAACAGGCTTATTGTCGTTTTACCGCCAGCTACATACGGCGAATTACAATAACCGGCGACCGCCACTTCAATCCCGAACAAGTGCAGGAAGCAGAAGCCGTGTGCCAATAAAGTTATGTGTCCCTTTACATTCGTGAAGCATATGTCTGGGACGTGATATAAAGCAGTGTTGCGTGTCTTGAAACAGTCGTATCATGCCATGAAACGACCGTATCATGCCTTGAAACAATCGTATCATGGCATGATACGACGCTTTTACAGGATGCTAATATGCCAGATAAACAAAAAGCGTATCCCGACATCACTGCCCGGATACGCCCCCAAAAAAATTTACAATCTTATCTAACTATAAACCTGTGTCATAGTTCCTAGTTCTGTATATACCTTGCTTTTTAATTATTCGGCATATACACGTAATTGAGTCATATAGATGTAACCCCAAGCGCTGAACCATTTGTTCAGTCTGATATACAGATAGCGTGACTTGGGCTTACCAAGCAGGTTGATAATCTGTGTTGCTCCCTTTACATCAAGCGTACCAATTTCCTTCCACTCATCACCATCAGCACACATCACTGTTACATTGCTGCTATCATAGCCTGAATACAGATAATCGGTCTGTATTGCCGTAATGGTTCTCTCCTCGCCAAGGTCAATCTGTATACCCTTCTCTGCATTGCCATAGAACAATACATACGAGTTAGAATTACCGTCTACTAAGCTCTTCGGATCAGTATACCAATTAGCTCCACTCACAGTCAGAGCCTCAGCAGTCAGTGGCACCTGAACGCTGCCGGTCGGCACGTTGCCCAAGATAACATAACGCTTCTTGTCCTTGACTACACTAAAGTCGAGCTGCTTCATTTTCGGATTGGTTGCCACTAGAGTGTTTGGTGTATCTGTTATGATTTTGTCAATCTTGATACATCCATTCTCCCTTACTTCACCATCAATGCCAGCCAGAGGCGACAGGTCGTCAAGCACCATACGGATAGTGTCCGAAGAAGTCTGTCCTGCTTTGATAGTCAGCATGTTCGAAGCGAGCTGATTGCCTTCGCGGTCAATAAATTTATAGCTTGTAGACGGCAGATTGTCGCTACCCTCAACGCCTACCTCCACACTGATATCATGATTGGAAGTCTTCTGTATCTTTGCAGAGAATTCCATATCAACATTGCCCGACAGTTCGAGCGGAGTATGCATCAATGAGAACTCCTTGCTGTCCGACTCAAGGAAGTCGGTACGCTGCAGATATACGTATGTGGCTGTCCACTCGTCCTGCTCTACGTTGTCGTCATCGCTACATGCGGTGAACATACCCAGTGACAGCAATGCAGCTGCCACGGGTATATAATTCTTTATGTGTTTAAACATAACTTGTTTCTTTTAATGTTGAATCGAATGTTCATTACTGCCATGGGGTGCTTTCATCGGTCGACTTCACACCCTCAACCCATTTCGGAGTATAGCTGTACTCGCTTGTCAGAGTATGTCCATGGCCGGTGCAGTCAGTAAAAGTATTGCCCGTACCATCATTCATGCGCCAATAAGCCTCCAAGCCCTTCGACTTTGCACTCACTGTAGCCATATTGTTCTGTATCTGAGCCTCTGTACGGCATACCGACCATACACGAGCCTCAGCCATCAGAATCTTGCAGCTACCCCAGAAGCTACTTGACTCATCACCTCTTGTAAACCATTCGAACATCTGGAATGTAGTAGGTCCGGCAGGAATGTCCTTCACACCAGCAAATGCACCATTGATGTACATTTTATACTGAGATCCGTCGCATGTCAAAGCCAAATGCTGCCACTTGTTAGGCACAAACGAGAACGAGGGGTTCATATACAGACGGTTGCGTCCTACAATCTGCACAAGCGAGTGTGCCTTATGATCATTGTTGTCACTCTGTGGATCCTCGAAGCGCAGTAATACAAAGTTGGAGTTGTCACCACGGTTTACGAATACCGCACGGTCGCGGTTGTACATATTCTCCACCTGGAACTTCACCTCAATAGTATACTCGTTGTAAGTCTCCGGACCATTAGGCATTGCCGATCTCAACATCGGAGCACCATTAAACTGTGGCAATGTAGAAGTAGTAATCGCTTCGGTAGTGATAACGAAGGCACTTGTCTGTGGCATAGTCTGCACAACGCCATCCTCACTAACGAGACGCAAAGGCAAGGCATATGTCTCACCTATCATATCCTCTGTGAGAGGCTTAATATTCACCTTCACTGGATCGGCAGTATATTCGCCCTTCTTGATTATTATCTCGTTGGGTATCTCATACTGTCCTTCAGGCAAAGTCACAAAACCCGTACTCTGCTTCTCGTTATACTCTTCCAGCACCTTCTCGTCTACCTCAAGTCGGAACTTACAGTCCTTAGGTGCGGCACTTGACAGACATGGTGTTATTTCTGTAAAACCACCCTCATCTGTGATAATCACCTTTGCGCTCTTAGCCGAAAGGCTTTCATTTATATATGCACCGTTTTCGATTATCTTATAATCGGCATCGTTACACGCAGTGAGCGTGGCTACGGTGGCTATTAATGTCAATAATATCTTTTTCATTTTTTTAGTATTTGGTCGTATTATTTGATAACGGCGGGATTCATCACCTGAATAGCGTTGCGCATCCACTTGTAAGCTGGTGTGTTTGCAGCCTCACCGTCGAAATGATAGCCTCCGCAACCACCCTTAAGATAGCCATTGAGAGGCTGCCAACGTGCAAAACCCTCAAGCGACTTATATGAAGCAGCTCTGCCATCGCGCTTTCTGAATGTATAGCCTCCAGCCAAGCAGTCCATAGCACTCTCAAGGTTCTCAGTCATGACGTAGCGGTTAGTAATAGTCTCCTCGTCGAGCACAGACTTAAACTTGTTGATACCCTTATTCAAACGACCGTCGAGTCCCGATTCCGACTCATGATATGCCTGAATTACGAAGTAGCTCAAGTATGGGCCCAACTCGGTGTGCAAGAACTCAGGTTCACCATCCACAATAAGAAGTTTCTCCGGATTTGGCGACATCGGGCCAAGTTCCTTAGCCAATTCAAGGATAAATACCTTCATCAAATCTTGGCTGCTTGCCAACTCGCCACCATAGCCATAGTGAGGCTCGTAGTCGATGTCAAAGCCGTCGTAGTTGTACTTGGCAATTGTGTCGAGGAATGCCTGTGCATACTTGCGTACGGCAGCCTCCTTAGACTCCTGATCGCCGTCTTTCCAGCCCCAGAACTCGTGACGCTTTTCGGTCGACTCATTATACTCGGCAGGAGTAACACCATCACCAACCCATTTTGTGAAGCTACACATCACAATCTTTGTGCCCTTCACCTTCTGTACAAATTCAAGGTCCTTACGCTTACCTTCCGACAGGTTGGTAGCTCCGTCCCACAATGATACAACGTCCATCGAGTCGGGAATACCCGAGAGCATGTTGGCAGTTGAAGCTGCAGGGTCGCTCCATCCTCCATACCATCCGAAGGTGATAGAGTGTTTGGTCTTCTTCCAGTCACGCAGAGCCTTATAATAAGTCTCTGTCTTCGCTATTTCGGTGTTGTTATAGCGTGTCATTTGTTTGGCCTCTGGTTCAGTCCAGTCGCTGCATGAGGCGAAAGCCATAGCGAGAGCAGCCGTGAGGCAGTAGAATATCTTTTTCATAATTGGTTTACGTTGTTAGTTTTTACTTCTTTTTAGCCCAGAACAAATCGGTAGCCTCATTGTCCGCACCACCGAGCTGCTGTACTGCCTTGTCGTAGTTCTCGCGATTGAGGTCGCGCTCTGTATACGGATAACGCAGACGGCGCATACCGCGCTGCATATCGGTGATTACCGACTGATTCAGGTTGCTGATGGCAGGAGCCAGTTCCGGATATCCGGTACGACGATACTCAGCCCAAGCCTCAAGTCCGAGTGGGAAGTTGGCAATCCACTTCTGTGTGATGATACGCTCCAGATTCTGCTGGCTGTTGTCTGCATCCCACTTAACCTTCACCTTAGTCTGTCGGTCGTAATTGTATTTTGAACCGCGCGGATCGTTTGCATGACCTTCGGGGGTATGCGTGTCGTCAACTATATACGCCTCTATTGTCGTAGCATCTACACCATACTGCTCCATCGACAAACGTATGCCACGCTCGTAAAATTCCTGAGCTGATCCGCCCATGTTCCATCCCTTCAGCGCACCCTCTGCACACAGGAAACAAACTTCCGCAGCCAGACACACCGGCATCTTTGTCGATGCAGTAGCATTAATTTGTGAGTAGCCGCTCACCGCAGCCTTGTCAAATCCTGCCTCACCGCTACGCATACCAATGTAGCGTGTTGCGTCAAAAGATGACTTGGTGAAGTAAGACGCCATACGCGGATCGTTGTAACCCTGCATATAGTCGACGATAGATGAGCTTATACGCAAGTCGCCCCAGCTTGCCGATGCCAGCTGATATGGGTTGCCCTGCACACCTGGATCCATTAGAGCATTCTGGCTGTTGTTTTCAATCAGTCCGGCAGGGCTCTCGCATACTTCCTCAGCAGCCTGGCGGTCGTCTGTACGAATAGCAGCGCGCAGAGCAAGCGAGTTGGCCAGACGTGCCCACATAGCATAGTCGCCCTGATAGATAGGATCTGAACTGCCCAACGGGCGACTGGCAGGATAAGCCACCGAGTACTGATAGAGTATGGCGGCCGACTGACGCAGGTCGGCAATGATGTTCTTGTATGTCTCCTCAGCTGTGTCGTAGCCAGTGCGGAACGAGTGGTCGGCCACCGAGCTGTACGGAATGCCGCCATAGCAATCGGCTACACGCATCAGAGCCGAAGCCTTGAGCAGCAAAGCCATAGCATAGTAGTGACCAGCCTTGTTTGTAGCCTTCTCAACATCAAAAATGTTTACGAGGTTTTCGTATGTAGTGTTGAATGGAATTGCATTCCATCCATCCGACGCATTGTATGTGTCGAAATTCTGTCCACCCCAACGGTTTGAACATGTCATGTATCCACCGAGCGCACCCACCATCTGATCAATCATCTGTGAGTTATTCTGCTGTACATACATCACCGGTTCAATCATTGCCGGCAGCAGTACCGATGGGTCGGCCTTATATATAGCGTATGGGTCGGAGTTGTATTTCTCGAAATTGTCTGTACATGCCGTCAGAGCCGAAGCGCCGAGAACAACAGACAATACCACCTTATTTATATGTTTCATTGTAGTGTTCGTTTTTTAGAATTGTAATTTCACGTTGAATCCGAAGTTTCTCGTTGAGGGCTGCATGAAGTAGTCCACACCCTGATAATATGTGCTGCTTGTGGCTCCTGAGAGTTCGGGGTCGAACGGTGCCTTGCAGTAAATCATCCAAAGGTTGCGTGCCACAAATCCTACAGAAGCGCGCATCTTGCCACCGAACCAGCGCTTAGGCAGGTCGTACGACAGACTCAGCTCCTGCAAACGTACGTTGGTAGCGCTGTACAGATAGTAGGCTCCATATCCGCCTTCAGCCGTTGATATGGTCTGATAGTAGTTCTGCGCTGGTACAGTACCATTGTTAATAGCTATACCGCCAGCGTCGCGAGCGTCAGCAGTAGCCTGCGATGCTCCATAGTAGTCGAGAATACCCTGTGTTGCCGAATAGCAAAGTCCGCCTACACGTGCTGTGAGTACGAATCCGAGCGACAATCCGTCATATTTGATAGTGTTGCTCCATCCCAAGTTGTACTTAGGTGCCAGACTGCCTGCCTTGCGTGGCTCTGTTTCCATTATTGAGAGGTTGCCGTTCTTGTCAAGGAGTATCGCACCGTTGTTGTCGCGTGCCAGTTCGTGCTTGATGTATATATCGCTCATCGAGCCGCCCTCGTACAGTATTACCTGAGGAGCTACCGAGCTTGCGCCGAGATAGTCCTTCTGTATTTCGGGGATACCCTTGTTGTTGCGGCTGTCGGGCGACAACTGCTTGATACGGTTCTGGTTGATGGTGTATGTCAGGTTCGACTGTACGCCCAGCTTGCCCCACTGGTTGTTATATCCAACAGCCAGCTCTATACCCTGGTTCTGGATATTACCAGTCTGCTCAATCTTGCGGTTGTAGAGCGAGCTTGAGCTTGATGCAGCATAAATGGTCTGATGATACGTGTTCGAACGATAGAGAGTGAGGTCGAAGTTTATAGTGTTGTTGAGGAACTTGGCGTTCAAACCGAGCTCCCACGACTTAGTGTCCTCAGGCTTCATATTGTCGAGCGGAGCCGTGTTAGGTTTCTGCCACTGGTGGGTCTGGTTGTTGTATGTGTAGCTCGGGTTAGAGAGGAAGCGACTGAATGCAGATGCCACCTTCGAGTACGAAGCACGCACCTTGAGGAAGTCGATACCCTTCGGCATCTTCACCATGTTCGAAACCACAGCCGACATACCTACCGACGGGTAGAAGAACGATGACTGATTAGAGAATGCCAACTGCGATGCCCAGTCGTTACGTCCTGTCATTGTAAGGTAGAGCATGCTCTTGTAGCCTAATTCGAGCGAAGCGAAAATCGACTGTGTCTGGTCGTGCCATCCACTCTGTATCGGTTTATACTTGCTCTCATAGTTGATATTGTTCATTGCGAAATGGTTGGTGAGCAGGAGGTTGCCGGCACCGCCAGCCGCCTCAAAACGCTGGTCGTTGATAGAAGCACCGATATTGGCAGCTACCGAGTAGTCGTTGAACAATGTCTTGTTAATGTTGAGCATGATATCGCCGTATACCGACTTGTCGTGCTGAGTCTGATCCTCATATCCACCGTTCGAGTCGCAGAATGTAGTGAGGGTCGATGCATACATCTTGTTACGTATGCGATATTCTGAGTTATCCACACGTACACGTCCGGTCACATTCATCCAGTCGAAGATGTTGTACTTCACCGATGCATTGAACATATAGCGTGTCTTGTCTGTAGTGCGGTTCATGCGCTTCTGTATCCAATAAGGGTTCTGCAGCGAATGTGCACCCTCACCGTATGGCCAGTATTGTGTGTTGTATCCCAAAACAGGATCCCAACGCTCAAAGTTGCGCACTTCGTCAAAATTGTCGCTGCGTGGGAACAGATACAGTGCGGGCAGCGGGTTGTAGTACTTACCCTGCGAAACCATGTTCTGGTCTTTCTGCAGTATGTAGCTTGCGCCGAAGTCTATCACCAGCTTGTCGTCGAGCAACGATGTAGTGTTGCGTGCTGTGAAGTTGTAACGGTCGTACTTGTTGCCTACAATAATACCCTGTGTATTTGTAGTAGAAGCCGAAATGTATGTCTGGTTTTTGCTGTTGCCGGTAGAAAGTGCTACCGAGTTGATAATGCTCGAACCAGTATTGAAGAATTTGGCAGGATCGAAGTCGCTGTTCACCTCAGCGCCCCAGTTCATCAGTCCTGTGCTTGTGCCATATTTGCTCTGTGTCTCTGGCAGCATAGTAGCTTTAGAGAACATAGTACTGTTCGATACGGTCACAGTAGTGCGGTCTTTGGCTCCACGCTTGGTGTTGATAATAACAGCACCATTGGCAGCGTCGCTACCATAAAGGGCTGCAGCCGAAGGACCCGTAAGCATATTTATTGATTCAATGTCTTCAGGGTTGATATCGGCCGAACTTTCAGAACCCGTCTGTTGAGCATAAGAACCACCAGTACCGCCAAATGAGTGGTTGTACATAGGTATACCATCAATTACGTACAACACGTTGTTGTCTTTTTCGATTGACTTAGCACCACGCATAACTACGCGCACACTACCACCGGCACCCGACGCACCGCTGTTAATCTGCACACCTGCAACCTTACCAACGAGCGAGTTGGCAAAGTTGGCATCCTTTACGTTGTTGAGTTCGTCGCCCTTGAGCTGTTGCACATTGTACGACAGCGCTTTCTGTTCGCGCTTGATACCGAGAGCTGTCACAACAACGTCGCCCAGAAGCTTTGAGTCCTCCTGCAATACTACGTTCATGTTCTCGCCAGCCTTCAGTGTCTGGTTCTTGTAGCCGATGTACGACACCACGATATGGCGTCCGGCGGTACCCTCAAACGAGAAGTTACCGTCCATATCGGTCACCGTACCTTCGTTGCCCGCACCCTCGGTGCGTACACTCACGCCGATAAGAGGCATGCCGTCCTTATCGAGCACGCGTCCCTGAATGCGCTGTTTCTTGCCGTTTTGCTGTTTTGCTCCGTTGGTGTGCTGCTTCTCTGTAGCACCAACGGGAACGATGATGATTTGGTCGCCCTTTATCTGGTAGCTGAATCCGCTACCGCTAAGCACTCTTTGCAGTGCCTCGTCAACCGTTGCGTTCTGCAGGTTGACGTTGATACCTGGCTTTTTGTTCAACTGGGTATGGTTGTACTCTGCAAACATACCTGTCTGTTTCTCGATTTGCTTGAGAGCTTCCACAATGGTCGTGTTGCTCTTCTTGATTGTGACACGTGCTCGGCTTTGTGCCATTGCTGCTGTCTGCGAAGCCAGCAGCAGCGCCGAGAAGCACATAGTCCTTAAGACCATGGCCACTGTTCGTTGTCTTTTACTCATTGTTAGTAATATTAGTTTATATATAGGTTTAATTCTATCGTAAATTTTTAGGCAGGGGTAAATATAGGGGTGTAAATTAGTCTTTCATTAAATCAGAGCATGTCTCACGACATTACCTGTTGTAGAAGTAGCAGTTGTCGCCATCTATTCGATAGGCGTGCTTGCCCGTGACGCGTACTATCACGTCCATAACGTCCTTTATCGGAGCGTTGTCGGGGAAGTGCAGGGTGTATCGGTCGTTGCCGATGCGGTGCATACCATAGTGGAACGAGTATGGATATTTGCGTTCAAGTATGGAGAATATCTGTGCCAGCGTCTTCTCCTTAAGCACCACCTCGCCTCGTTGCCATGCCGTAATGTCGGCTATATTGGGTGTCATCACCTCATACTTATGGGTGTCACGATTGTATGCCATCATCTGTCCGGGCATCAATATCACGCTGTTGTGCATATCGTTGCAGTCTACCTTGACACTACCTTCTATGAGCGTCGACTCCACCTTGCGGTCGTCGGGATAAGCCGACACGTTAAACTCGGTGCCGAGTGCTGTCACCTGCATGTCGTTGGTCTTGACTATAAACGGATGCTTCTTGTCGTGAGCCACCTTGAAGCTTGCCTCACCCATCAGGTATACGCTACGTGTGTGGCCGTCGAAGCGGTTGGGATAGAGCAACGCACTGCATGAGTTGAGCTTCACTACGGTGCCGTCGGGCAACACCATCTGTCGGGTCTGGGCTACGGGGGTGTGGCTTTGCAGTAGGTCGGAGCCTTGCGTGTCGGCATTGTAAAGCATGTAGCCCAACATTCCTATCACTATGATGAACACTGCTGCTGCCGACTGCCAGAAACGCAACCAGCGCACCGCCTTGATGCGGCGACGGTCGGTGTCAGCAAGCAGACTGACCGTTTCGTTGTTAGGTCGACTGATACCAACATTGGCACACAATCGGGCGTAAGCATCGTCAGTCTGCTTTTGGTTGATATTGGCAGAGGTGAATGCCGTCTCGTCCCAAAGTTGCTCTATGGCCTCGTCCTTCTCTTCACGGTGAGCATCGTCTGCCAACCATTTATAGAAATGGCTGGTGGCAGAGCTGCCAAAGTCGCCTTGGGCGAATAGGCGCATAATGCGATTTATATATTTATGTGTACCGTTTGTCTCTGTCATACATATATAACACACATGAATGACAAGGACTACTTAAGGAAAAAATAAAAAAAATGTGTTTTTCTTGATTTTTTATGTTTTTGCCGCTGATTGCTTATATTCCGGCGAGCAAAACGAAGAGGAGCATGGTCTTCTTAAGCTCTTTCAATGCGAGATATATCTGATGCTCTACGGTGCGCACCGACAGCTGCAATTGCTCAGCAATGTCGGCATTTGACAGTCCCTGCATACGACTCATCTCAAATATCTGGCGGCGGCGTTCGGGCATACGGTCGAGCGTAAGGCGTATCAACAGCAATGTCTCTTCATAATACAGCGGATCGTCTGCACCCAGTTCGGATGGCAGGGTTGCGTCTGCGTTGTCGTCAGAATTTACCCCCCCCGATTCGTGTAGCTTGTGGTAGCGGATTACGTTGAGCACATGATTGCGCGTCATCACGAAGACATAGCTGTCCACATTGTCCTCGCTCCACTTCTCAGGCATCTCCCAAAGCTTGGCGAATACATTCTGCGCCACATCCTCAGCCTCGTCCTCATGCTTAAGCAGTTGCATGGCGAACAGCTTCACACGTGGATAGAGTCTGTTGAAAAGACGCTCAAAATCATTCATACGTTACTATTGCTGCTTGTTTTAATCACAAAGATATAAATAAAAAACTAAAACCTTATTATTTCAAGCGAAATAAATTGCAGTTTGTTCTACGCATTTCGTGAATTGTGGAGTAATAATTTATGAAAATTCATACCAATTCATGAAAATCCGTGCAATTCATGCCAACAAAAAAAGGTCTGTCTCCCATTAACAGGAAACAGACCTTTTTTATTTAGTCTTTATCTTTGTCTGAAAGATTAGAGCTGAGGACCAGCAGCTACGAGAGCCTTACCAGCCTCGTTGTTTGTGTACTTAGCGAAGTTCTTGATGAAGCGAGCAGCGAGGTCCTTAGCCTTCTCCTCCCACTGAGAAGCCTCAGCGTAAGTGTCGCGCGGATCAAGAATCTCAGTAGCTACACCAGGAAGTTCTGTCGGAACCTTGAAGTCGAACATCGGAATCTGCTTTGTAGGAGCCTTGTCGATGTCACCGCTCAAGATAGCGTCGATGATACCACGTGTGTCGCGGATAGAGATACGCTTGCCAGTACCGTTCCAACCAGTGTTAACGAGGTAAGCCTTAGCGTTGTTCTTCTCCATCTTCTTAACGAGCTCCTGAGCGTACTTAGTTGGGTGCAACTCGAGGAATGCCTGACCGAAGCAAGCAGAGAATGTCGGAGTCGGCTCTGTGATGCCGCGCTCTGTACCTGCCAACTTAGCTGTGAAGCCAGAGAGGAAGTAGTACTGAGTCTGTGCCGGTGTCAGGATAGATACTGGAGGCAGTACGCCGAATGCGTCAGCTGAGAGGAAGATAACCTGCTTAGCAGCTGGTGCAGAAGAACCCGGCTTGATGTTGTTGATGTGGTAGATCGGGTAAGAAACACGTGTGTTCTCTGTAACGCTCTTGTCAGCGAAGTCGATCTTGCCATTAGCGTCAACAGTTACGTTCTCGAGGAGAGCGTCGCGACGGATAGCGTTGTAGATATCGGGCTCAGACTCCTTGTCGAGGTTGATAACCTTAGCATAGCAGCCACCCTCGAAGTTGAATACGCCGTTGTCGTCCCATCCGTGCTCGTCGTCGCCGATGAGGAGACGCTTCGGGTCGGTAGACAATGTAGTCTTACCTGTACCAGAGAGACCGAAGAAGATAGCTGTGTTCTCACCGTTCTTGTCGCAGTTAGCAGAGCAGTGCATAGAAGCGATGCCCTTCAATGGGAGGAAGTAGTTCATCATAGAGAACATACCCTTCTTCATCTCACCACCGTACCATGTGTTGATGATAACCTGCTCCTTAGAAGTTACGTTGAAGGCAACGCAAGTCTCTGAGTGCAGACCGAGCTCCTTGTAGTTCTCTACCTTAGCCTTAGATGCGTTGTAAACAACGAAGTTAGGCTCGAAAGACTCAAGCTCCTCAGCTGTAGGACGGATGAACATGTTTGTTACGAAGTGAGCCTGCCAAGCAACCTCAACGATGAAACGAACAGCCATACGTGTATCCTTGTTAGCACCGCAGAAACCGTCTACTACATAGAGGTTCTTGTTGCAGAGCTCTTCCTTAGCGATAGCCTTAACCTTGTGCCAAACTTCCTCAGACATCGGGTGGTTATCGTTCTTGTACTCCTCTGAAGTCCACCATACAGTGTCCTTAGAGTTCTCGTCCATTACGATGTACTTGTCCTTAGGCGAACGACCGGTGTAGATACCTGTCATTACGTCGACAGCACCGAGTTCAGTCTGCTTACCTACCTCGAAACCTTCGAGACCAGCCTTTGTTTCCTCTTCGAACAACTTCTCATAAGACGGATTGTGAGCGATTACTGTAGAACCAGTAATTCCGTACTGTGTCAAATCTAACTTTGCCATTTTTGAAAAATATTATTTAGATGTGAATATAGAATCAACTTCCATGGCCTGACTCCACTATTGCCTGATCGGGGCCGTTGCTTCTGTGCAGGCGACTTTCATTGTCCTTTATATAAATAGGTGTAAATCGTTGCGGGGGATTTGGCCGCTCTTATATTTACATCGGCAAAGTTATGAAAAAACTATAAGATAACAATGTTTATCAGTGACAAAATTTGCGTGTGTTCAATATTTTTTTTGTTAAAATTTCGCAAAACCGAACATGCAGTCATATATTGCCATTTGCAGTTTACAATTTGGTAATTTACGGGGCATCATAAGGACGCCATAACCTCCTACAGTTAGAGCTACTTTTGTTAAAGAAATAGAAATGTAATATGTTGTGTGCGGTCTGCAAGGGTAGGCATCGTGATGATACTGGATTTTATTTGTAATTTTGTGAGAATTTTAAAAACAAACGAACAATATGAAAGTAATTGATTTCAGCAAGAGCAACTCTATTATTAATAAGTATATGTCGGAGATGCGCGACAAGGACTATCAGAAGAACCGTCTGTTGTTCCGCAACAACATCATGCGTGTAGGCGAACTCATCGCCTACGAGCTGAGCAAGACGTTCGACTATGAGGAGCGCGACATACAGACTCCGCTTGGCGTTGCCAAGGTGAATGTGCCTACCGACAAGCTGGTGCTCGGCACCATTTTCCGTGCCGGTCTGCCTTTCCACCAGGGCTTCCTCAACATCTTCGACCACGCTGGCAATGCCTTCGTTTCGGCATTCCGCGAGTATGAGGACGAGGCTCACACCAAGGTTGGCATCCATGTGGAGTATCTCGCCACTCCCGACCTCAACGATGCCACTCTGCTCATAGTCGACCCGATGCTCGCCACGGGCGGCTCTATGGAGCTGGGCTACAAGGCGCTGCTCACCAAGGGAACCCCCAAGAAGGTGCACGTGGTTTGCGTTATGGCTTCGCCCGAGGGCATTGAGCATGTACGCAAGACATTCCCTGATGACACTACCATCTGGTGTGCTGCTGTAGACGAGGGTCTCAACGAGCACAAGTACATCGTGCCGGGCTTCGGCGATGCCGGCGACCTGTGCTACGGAGGAAAGATTTAAAAGACAAAAGATTTCAAGGCGCAATAGTTTAATAAAAAAGTAGCGGAGGTCTTCGGCCTCCGCTACTTTTTTGCTATATATTGTTTGAACGTCGTACGGGAGTCCGACGTTCTTTGTTTACTTCTGATCCACCACTTCCACAATCGGATTTCCGGTTGAAGCATCGGGTGCCTGCACGTGCAGCATGGCGCATACCGTGGGTGCGGTGTCTACCATAGTGGTCAGTCGGTTGGTCTTGCCGGGCTTTACGTTCCATCCCATGAAGATGAGCGGGATGTGTGTGTCGGCGGGGTTCCATGATCCGTGTGTAGAGCCGTAAAATCCGGGCTTCACTGCCCAGTCGAAGTAGTTGGCCTTCACTACGGCGTAGATGTCGCCCGAACGGCCCTTGTAGTATCCGTTGATGATGCGCTCGCGTATCCACTGCGGCAGCGCTGCCACGGCTGCCTTCTCGTAGTCTACGGCTGTGATGAGTTCGGGCACCTTCTTGAGTTCGGCTATGGCAGCTGCCTTGACAGCCTCGATGTCGAGATTGTTCTGTGCAAGAAAGGCGTGGTCTAGATAGAGGCTGAAGCCTACTGAGGCATTGAAGTACTTGCCCTCAACTCCGAACTTCTTCGACAGAGCCTCGTTCACCTGGCGCAGCGTGGCAGTCTTGTCCCACGAACCGCCCACGAGCTTGTGCTCGCGCTGTGTGTTGGGGTTGTGCGTTCCGGCGTGGTCGGCAGTGAGGAAGAGCAGATAGCCGTCCTTGCCCACCTGCGCGTCGAGAGCGTCGAAGAACTTCTTGATGTCGCGGTCGAGCGTGAGGAACACCTCTTCGTTCTCCTTGCCCGGCGAGCACCATGTACCTGTCTGGTGCGAGATGGCGTCGGTCGACGAGATGCTTACGCAGAGCATGTCGGTAGTACCGTTCTGTCCGAGCTTCTCGGCCTTCATTATTGCCTCAGCCATGTCGAATGTCACGGTCACACCGTCGGCATGTACCTTCGGGTCGTAGCCCTTCTTCATAGTGTTCTGCTTGTTGAACTTCACCACATAGTCGGGCAACTTGTCCATATAGTACGAGCTGGTGACAAATCCAGCCACGCTCTTGTCATACCAGAAAGCACCGTTGGCAGAATGGCCCGCAGGCAGAATGGCTGCACGGTCCTTTATAGCCACGCCGAAAACCTTGGCCTTGAAGTCGGTAGCCTGGCGCAGCATGTCGCCTATAGTGGTGCCGAGCATGTAGTGGGGCGACATCTGTGCCGACTTCGACGTAGTGCCTACGCCCTGAACTGAGGGGTCGTCGCAGCAGTAAACCATCTTGTCGCCGTCGCGGAAGTCGTTCGAGGCGATGCCGTTAGTGGCAGGTCCGGCTCCTGTATAGATGCTGGCGTGTCCCACACCCGTCACGGTAGGCACGTAGTTGAGCATCTGGTTGTCACACGAGAATCCCTCGTTGATGAGACGCTTCATTCCGCCCTCGCCGAACTTGTCGTAATAGTAGTAGAGATAGTCCCAACGCATCTGGTCGATAACGATGCCTACCACCAGCTTCGGACGCTGTACCTGTGCGCTTGCCACGATGGCTACGCAGCACAAAAGTACCGAAAAGATAAGTTTCTTCATAATTTTTGTTTTAGTTATTTTATTTAGTTCTGAATTCTCTTTTTCCGTCTCCGCCTACACCTTATTATATATATAGGGGAAGGATAAAACACCCGCCTCATTCAAAAGGAGTCCTTTTGCCTTCCAAAACGAGTCCTTTTGCAGAGTAAAAGGAGTCCTTTTGCGCTCCAAAACGAGTCCTTTTGCAGGGTAAAAGGAGTCCTTTTGTGCAGCCCCTGCAATTTCCCCACTGGCAAAGTTAGCAATAATATTCCGCCTTGAAACACTTAAAACGCAAAAATCACGGCATTTTCTTTGAGGTTTCACAAAAATGTCGTACTTTTGGATAAAATCCTAACAGTAAACCTAGAAAACGCTATGGAAAAGAAAATAACACAAGAGAACTTCGAAGAGACCTACGTCGACAGTATCGAACTGGAACGTATCGACAAGTTTGTGTGCGACGAAATGGCACGACAGATTCACCGCTACATCAAGGCGATGAAGGGTTCGAAGACCATCATGCTCAAATTTGAGGAGCAGCTCGCCACACTCACCGTGGAGCAGAAGGAGAAGGCCATAGCACGCTACATCGACCTAAACCGCAAAGTGCTATCAGGACTCGACTTCAAGGTGGTGCTTGCACGTGCCATGGCCAACTACTGCGACACGTTCGCTTATCTTATCGAGCTTGTCAACAACAAGCGCAAGATGGTGTTCTACCTCAACCGCATACGCGAGAAGTACGAGCAGTATCACGAAGTGTTCGAAGAAGACGGACACTTCGGCATCAAGGACCATCAGGGCAACATCCTCATTCCTGCCCACTACGACTTCCTGCGCACGCCATACGTCTACGTCGACGACCTGCGCACACTGCCCGTCATAGCCCAGCGCGACGGCAAAATGGGACTGATCCTGCCCGACGGCAAGGAGACTGTAGTGGCTGATTTCATCTACGACGACATCTCGCTGCGCGACGAACCGCCATATTTCGAGGCGTGGAAGGGAGATGAAGCAACACTAATCGAAGCTTAGGCTCGATTAGTGTTGCTTCAACATCCCAACACCTCAACATCTCTTTTTTTCAACGAAGAAAAAAACAATGACCGACGAACAATACATGCGCCGCTGTCTGCAACTTGCCGGCTGCGGCATAATGGGCGCCAAGCCCAATCCGATGGTAGGTGCAGTCATCGTATCAGGCGACGGACGCATCATTGGCGAGGGCTACCACCGTCGCTGCGGCGGGCCACATGCCGAGGTGAACGCCTTTGCATCGGTACGCCCCGAGGACGAACCGCTGCTCAGCGACGCCACCATTTACGTCAGCCTTGAGCCGTGCTCGCACTACGGCAAGACTCCCCCGTGCGCCGACCTTATAATAAAGAAAGGTGTAAAGCGATGCGTGGTGGGATGTGTCGACCCCTTTGCCAAGGTGCACGGACGCGGAATACAGAAGCTGCGCGATGCCGGCATAGAGGTAACCGTGGGCGTCCTCGACGACGAATGCCGCGAACTCAACCGCCGATTCATCACCTTCAACGAGCACCACCGACCCTACATTACGCTCAAGTGGGCAGAGACTGCCAACCACTTCATCGACAACGACGGCCAGGCGCTTGCCATATCCACCCCCTTCACCAAGATGCTTTCGCACCGCATGCGCGCCCAGGCAGACGCCATACTCGTGGGCCGCACCACCGACGAACGCGAACATCCGCAGCTCAACACACGCCTTTGGGCAGGGCCATCGCCCCGACGCATCGTCATCGACAGCCGACATCCGGCATTCGAGGGGCTCGACTTCAGCCGTCCCGTAGTGCCGCAACTGCTCGCATGGCTATACGACGAGCGCTGCCAGTGGCTCATCGTTGAGGGCGGAGCAGCCACACTCCAATCGTTCATAGCAGCCGGAGCGTGGGACGAAATACGCATCGAGACGGCACCCATCACCGTAGCCGCCGGCACACGCGCCCCGCAGCTGCCCGACTGCGCCCGCCTGCACACCCAGCAGACGTTCGATGGAAACACTATCAGGATATACAGAAAATAAGAAATGAACAACCCTATACTCCAACTACAACAGCAGCGCCTCCTTCTCGAGATTGAATACAATCACGAGAAGGAGGAATTTCGTAAACAGACACAGTCAATGGGCATCGAACGCAAGACACGGCGGGGCGATGCATGGTTTCCCGTGAGCATAGGGCGCAACTATTACAACTCGCTCAACCAGATGGTTGTGGAGGTGACACGACAGCCGGGATCGGACATCGAGCACAACTTCGAGCCCGGAAGGCCCGTATGCTTCTTCACGATGAAGCGCGACGCCGACGGACACGATGCCATACACTACATGTCGTTCACCGCTACAGTGAGCTATGCCGAGCAAGACCGCATGGTGGTGGCGCTGCCCGACTCGGGCCGCATTGTCGACCTGCAACGCCAAGAGGCTCTGGGCATACAGCTGTTCTTCGACGAGACGTCATACAGACTGATGTTTGACGCTCTCGACCGCGTAATACGTGCCAAGACGGGACGCCTGGCAGCGCTGCGCGACATATTCTACACCAAGGCTCCAGCATCACATTTCACATTCGACACACCCGTTCTGCCGTGGCTCAACGCCTCGCAGCAGCACGCCGTGGGCGAAGTAATGCGCGCAAAGGACGTGGCTATAGTACACGGTCCTCCCGGAACCGGCAAGACGACAACGCTCGTCGAGGCTATATACGAGACGCTGCGACGCGAGAGCCAGGTGCTGGTGTGCGCACAGAGCAATATGGCGGTCGACTGGATTTCGGAGAAACTCGTCGACCGTGGCGTTGCCGTGCTGCGCATAGGCAACCCTACGCGCGTCAACGACAAGATGCTGTCGTTCACCTACGAACGGCGCTTCGAGGCGCATCCCGACTATCCGCAGCTGTGGAGCATACGCAAGGCCATACGCGAACTGCGGCAGCAGCGACGCGGACGCACCGAGTCGTGGCACCAGAAGATGGACCGTCTGAAGAGCCGTGCCACCGAACTGGAGCTGCGCATACGCTCGTCGCTCTTCGGCGAGGCACGTGTCATAGCCTGCACACTCACCGGTTGCGCCAACCGTGTGCTCGAGGGCGAACACTACTCCACCTTATTTATAGACGAGGCGGCTCAGGCGCTCGAAGCGGCATGCTGGATTGGCATACGCAAGGCGGGACGAGTAATACTGGCAGGCGACCATTGTCAGCTGCCGCCTACCGTGAAGAGCATCATGGCTCTGAAGGGCGGACTGGGCAAAACGCTTATGGAGCGCATTGCCGAGCAGAAGCCCGAGGTGGTGACGCTGCTCGAAGTGCAATATCGCATGAACGAGCAGATAATGCGATTCTCAAGCGACTACTTCTACAACTCACGCGTACAGTCGGCTCCCGAGGTGCGCGGACGTGGCATTCTCGACTACGACCGCCCCATGATGTGGGTTGACACCACCGATGTCGACGGCCGCGAGGAGTTCGTAGGCGAAAACTTCGGTCGCATCAACCGTGCCGAGGCTGAACTCACGCTCGCCACTCTCGCCGACTATTTCGACAAGATTGGCCGTCAGCGCGTGCTCGACGAGTCGATCGATGTGGGCATCATCTCGCCCTATCGTGCCCAGGTGCAGCTGCTGCGCAAGATGATACGCCAGAGCGAGCGCCTTCGTCCCTACCGCCGCCTCATCACCGTCAACACCGTCGACGGATTTCAGGGTCAGGAGCGCGACATCGTCCTCATCTCGCTGGTGCGCGACAACGACGGCGGCGACATAGGATTCCTGCGCGACCTGCGTCGCATGAACGTTGCCATAACCCGCGCCCGCATGAAGCTCATCATCCTCGGCTCAGCCGCCACAATGACCCGCCACCCGTTCTACAAGCAGCTCTACGAGTATGTGGAGAGTCTGTAATTCTGCTTTGCAAAAACATGCGCAGAAAATACAATTTGTCAAATTTAGGTTAAAAAATAACAAACACCATTGACAAACATAGCGCTTTTTAGTAACTTTGCATATACTAAAAGTGTAAAACGCAATGACAATAGACATATATTCACTAATCGCATACGTTTTCAACTGCGCCGTATGCGCCACAATAGGAATAATCTTCCTGCTCACACCTTACAAAAGAGACGAGCAGGGAAAAATCGGATCATACTGCAAGACACGACTGTGCCTTGCAGCCTCAGCCCTTATCGAGGGACTGGCAAGCCTGCTGTATGCCGTGCGAATTGTCAACCAAGTGCCCCATCTGGCGCTCGACCGCTTCACCGGACCGCTGTTCATGTACTTCTCGATATGCATCGACATGACAGCCATCATATATCTGCTGCACGGCAAGCAGCCCAAGCTGCGTACAGCCATACTCTTCGTCTCGCCCGTACTGCTCGTGTGGCTTATACATATATTATTGTTCATCCCCGACTACGGCTTCACTTTCTCCGCCAGGGCATACAACGAATTCCTCACAACTACGCCCGCCGCCATCACGTGCTATGCGCTGTATACGGTGTTCATAATCGAATTCATATACATTCTTAAGTCGGTCAACCAGCAGATAAGACGCTTCAAGGAGCATATCGACAACTACTGCTCGGGCACAAGCCGTAGCCAGAGCCACTGGCTCATAGCCGTTGTCATTTCAATGGTTACATATTATATAATAGATATTGTAAACATGTGCATCTCCGACCCCACATGGGATTCCATCGTGCTTTGGCTTCTCTCGCTGATTGTCATCGTCAACAGCATAGCATTCATCATATGCCGCAACATCTATTGGAATATCAGTCCGGCATTTGACACCGACAAGATTCCACTACAGCGCGCCATTACCGCCGACGACCCCTATCCCGAGGCTGAAATCCAAGCCCAAGTGGCCAAAGTACTGCGCTACCACGAACGGGGCATACCCTATTACGCTATAAGCCAGATAGAAAAGAACGACGAGACAGACACCCAGCAACCCAAGTCCGACCCCAACTCTATCGACAATATCGTGAACGAGTGGACCCGACGCGACGACAAACCCTATCTGAAGGAGAGCATCACCATTACGCAGGTGGCTGAAGAGATGGGGCTCAACGCCCGTCTGCTATCCAACTACATCAACAACGTGAAGGGACGCAATTTCAACTCATGGATAAACTATCTGAAAGTGCAGGAGACCAAGGTTGTGCTACTCGCCGACCGTACGCTTCCACTCAGCGATATAGCCTATCGTATGGGCTTTGCCGACCTCGCCTCGATGTCAAGAATATTCAAGCAGATGGAGGGAATGCCCCCTTCGGTCTACCGACAGAGGAATTGACATTATTATATATACACACACCTTCATAATCAAAACACGCCCCTTCATACGATAAAAATCCTTTTTTACGATATTGAAATCAAGTGACGAAATACGAAAATAGCCGTCTTATTCCTATGTAGGATTAATAAAATGTACAAAAAAATGCAGATTTGCGCATTTTGGACACTAAATTGACAAGCGACAATTACAATTTATCTCTAAATTTGCAATCGTATAACAGTACAAGGGTAAAATCACAACACAAACTAAACAGACTTAATTAAGGTTTAAACAAACCTCTTTTAAAAAACTAACAGACTTTGACTAAAAGACACCCCGCCTTTGACGACAAGTTTTAACACAATAACATCACAAAACTAGAACACTTAAAAAGAAAGTAATATGGCTAAACACGTAACATACAGATTGAGGCTGCTCATAGTAGCTCTGCTCGTGGCTGTATCGGCTAACGCCCAGCAACTGGGACTAAAGACCAATGTGCTCTATTGGGCCACTACTACACCGAACATCGGACTGGAACTTCAGACCGGTCGTAAACACACTATCCAGGCATTCTACGGCATCAACCCCTGGAAATTCAAGGACAATAAGAGCATACGCCATTGGGTAATCCAGCCGGAATACCGCTACTGGTTCTGCCAGACGTTCAACGGTTGGTTTCTCGGTGTGCACGCTATGGGCGGACAATTCAATGCCGGAGGCATCAAGATGCCGTTCGGAATGCTCAAGGAATTCAAGGATCATCGCTACGAAGGATGGTTTGCAGGCGGCGGACTCACAGCCGGCTACCAGTGGCCACTGTCAAAGCATTGGAATCTGGAGACCTCGCTCGGTGTAGGCTACGACTACATCCACTACAAGAAGTTTGAATGCAAGACGTGCGGCAACAAGAAAGGCGAGGCACACAAGAACTATGTTGGTCCCACAAAGGCTGCCATCGAACTTATATACATGTTCTAAACCGACTGCATACTCTATTAACTAACACAAAGATTCCTATATATGAAACACTACATTATATTATTAGCAGCCCTCGTCTTAAGTGCCGCCAACGCGACGGCACAGACGAAGAGGTCGGCCAAGATTCTCAACCGTCAGGTGGCGGTGGAGAATATCAAGGCTACAAGAGCTGACAACCAGTTCTTCGTAGGAATGGACTTCTGCCTCGACGAGCTCAATATGCCTGCCAACCGTCGCGTGGTTCTGACGCCGACAATTGAGTCGGGCGACAACAGCGTGGCTCTGCAGCCCATCGTTATCAACGGTACGAAGCAGAAGGTGATGTACGAACGCCGCGACAGCCGTAAATATCCCGACGCAATGGCGGTGACTCGCAAGAACGGCAAGACCCAAAGCTTCTCCTATCAGGCACAGACCGAATACGCCGACTGGATGCGCAATGCCGACATTGTAATGAAAGAGGACCTCTGCGGATGCGGAAAGGTGGACGAGCAGGAGAGCGAACAGATCAAGAAGATGCGCCAGCCGAAGGTGGCTTACATCGCTCCGGTGGCTGTAGAGCAGAAAACGTACTCTATGTCGGGCCGTGCTTACGTCGATTTCCCGGTCGATCGCACCGAACTTCATCCCAATTATCGCAACAACCCACGCGAACTTGCCAAGATTGTCGACACTATCAACATCATAAAGAAGGATGCCAACATGACAATCACAAGCATCGAGATTCACGGATACGCCTCGCCCGAGGCTCCATACAAGCACAACGAGTATCTCGCTGCCAACCGCGCGGCTACGCTGAAGAACTACGTCAGACAGCTCGTCAAGCTCGATGACCGTCTGTTCACGGTTAAGTCGACTGCCGAGGATTGGCAAGGACTATGCAAATACATCCGCGAGAGCAATCTCAACAACCGCAACGCCATTCTGAAGATTGCCGAGGACAACGCAACGGAGCCCGACCGACGCGAGTGGCTCATCAAGTCGCAATATCCGGAGGAGTATCGCACTATGCTCGCTACATGGTATCCGGCTCTGCGCCATTCCGATTATGTCATCACGTGCAACGTGCGTCCGTTCTCTGTAGAAGAGGCCAAGCAGCTCATCAAGACCAAGCCTCAGCTGCTGTCGCAGAACGAGATGTACATGGTGGCACAGACTTACGAGCCGGGTTCGAAGGAGTTTAACGAGGTGTTCGCCATCGCCGCCCTCATGTATCCCGACGATCCTACAGCCAATCTCAATGCAGCCTGCGCCGACATCAATGCCGACAAATGGTCTGACGCTCTGCGCAAGCTCGACAAGGCTGGCGACTCTGCCGAGGCAGACAATGCAAGAGGCGTCTGCTACTGGCAGATAGGCAACGAGGCCAAGGCTATAGAAAGCTTCAAGAAAGCTGCCGACAAGGGTTGCGACACAGCCCGAAGGAATCTCGAAGACATCCAATAGACACATTATACTGACACCAACACAATGCTAAACTGGACTTGACTGGCAAACCAGAACAGACAGACTAAACTCAGACAGAACGCAATCAGACTTAAAAAAAGACTTTTATTCAAACACAAAAATTAATAACCACTTAAACTTTATTGTTATGAACAAGTTTAAATTATTCCCTCTTGCACTGGCTGCAATAGCATTTAGTGCTTGTACATCCGAAGAGGTTGCCGAGAACAACCCTACCACTGGTGAAGGAACAACAAGCTATGTAGCTGTCAATATCAATAGCGTTGGAACCAGCGGTTCGCGTGCTGACGGCGACTATGCTGACGGTTCGGCCAACGAGAACAAGATTAATGCCGTACGCTTCTACTTCTTCACAGAGGATGGCGGTGCCTACAATATGGGTCAGACCAACTATGTAGAGAAGGAAAATCCTACTGGCGACGGCAAATTTACACCCAACGTCGAGAAGATTACAGACGCTATGCTCGTGATTGAGGGCGAAACCAAGACCGCTCCTCACTCTATGATAGCTATTGTCAACCCCGCTACGATTGAATCAGGCGTTCTTCAAGCCAAGATGACAAAGGCACAAGTCGAGGCAGCCGTAGCCGGACAGAACTTCAATGCACAAGGTGCTGACGCTAAGGATTTCGTAATGTCAAGCTCGGTGTATTCTGACGGAACAAACAAGGTTTGGGTTGCCGACATCACTGGACACGTTGCTACAGACAAGACTACTGCCGAACGCAATCCGGTTGACATCTACGTAGAGCGCGTTGCTGCCAAGCTCACTTCTACAGCAACTGTTGCTAAGGAGAGCGGCAAGTTCCTTGTAGGCGAAACTACCAACGGCAAGAACGTATATGCAGTCATCAAGGGTTGGGGACTCGCTAAGGAGACAACCGACGCCAACCTCATCAAGAAGATTGACGCTACATGGACTGACAATGACCTGGGCATCACTCAGTGGAATCATCCTGCATATTTCCGCTGCTATTGGGAGACATCAAGAAGCGAAATGAGTCAGGGCAAGTCGTACAACGCCTACACTTCTCAGATTGGCGATGTTTACTACACCAATCCTAACACCTCTGCCAACAACAAGCCGCAATACGTAGCTACCGTAGAGTTGCAGTATGAAGACGGTACAAAAGCCGAAATCTGCAAGTACAAGGGCGTTGAGTATCTCTCGGAAGAGGCTGTGAAGAAGGCCATCTTGGCTGAGAACAAGGACTACAAGAAGCATACCACAACTGCGACTGGTACCGAAATCACAGGTCTTACAGTCAATGACATCCACTTCGTAGTGACAGGTTATCAGGTTAAGGCACAGCTCAAGGAGGGCGTTACAGTATATAAGGGTGAAGTAGAAGCTACAAATGAGTGCAACACGAATATGGGCAAGTCGCTTGCCGAAATCCGTAAAGAGGGTAGAGCTTACTACTACACCGACGTAGCACACCTCGGCACAGCTAAGGGTATTGTACGTAACCACTACTATCAGATTGACGTCAACTCTATCAAGGGCTTCGGTACTCCGGTATACGATCCCGATAGCGAGTTCGTTCCTGTAGTTCCAGAAGATACACAGACTTATCTCGCAGCTCGTATCAACGTTATCTCTTGGAGAATCGTTAAGCAGACTGTCGACCTTGGCAAATAATCAGCTAAGCCGAACGATACAAAACTCTATTAATAGAGAAGAGAAATACTACGTACTGAGATGTAAAGTTCAAGGCAAAGCGAACTTAATCTCTACGTACTAAAGACGTAAACCAATCGTAGGTGGGTATGACTCTACCGCCATACCCACCTACCCTACCCCACACAAACGCCCGGCGACTCCGCCACCGGAACAACAAGGACGGAGGTATCGCGCCGCCAGATACCACAAGGATGACGGCAACATGAGGCCACACAAGCGGCTCTCATCAACCGACGCAGACTATACACATTATTAATATATACTCTCACATACTTCACGAAACAAAAACTAAACGATATGAAACACAACAAGCGCCAAATAATTAGTGGCCTCAAGGCCCTCGCAGCTATGATGGCTATGATGTTCACCGTGACCTCGTGTGGAATGATGGAGGACGATCAGTCGAACTGCCCGAAGGAGTTGCGCGTCAACTTCAAGTATGACATGAACATGAAGTTTGCCGACGCCTTCCCCAACGAGGTGAAGACTGTTACGCTTTACGCCTTCGACAAGGACGGAAAGCTCGCCCTTCAGAAGAAGGAAAGCGTGAAGGACATTGAAAATCGTGGCGGATATATGTCGGTCAACGAGCTTAAGCCCGGACACTACACACTCAAGGTGTGGGCGGAAGGTGAAGAACGATATGCCGATTCTTACATCTACGGCGAGCCCAACAGCCAGGACATCAGTTCGCTCACATGCCGTATCAACCGCTCTGAACGCATCGTCGACCACGACCTCACCTCTCTCTATCACGGACTATTGAAGGATGCCGACCTCAATCTTGAAGGTTTCGGAGTGAAGACGGCCACTGTCGACCTGATGAAGAACACCAACGTGGTGCGCGTAGTGCTGCAGAACACGTCGGGCGAAGCTCTTAACGCTGCCGACTTCGACTTCTTCATCGACGACGACAATGCCTTCCTTGCCTACAATAACGAGCCGCTCACACGCTCAACGGCACCTGCCGGCTCTGCCGATGCGCTGCCCGAGGACAACATTACGTATGTAGCATGGTCGAAGTACGACGGCATCATCAACGGCACACGATCGGAACTGATACCCGACATCGACGGAAGCGTAACGCCGACATCGGCTGTCGTGGCTGAAATGACGGTCAACCGACTCTTCGAAAACAAGAATCCGCAACTCTGCATCTACAGCAAGGAGACACAGGAGAAGGTTCTTCAGATTCCGCTCATCGACTATGTTCTGCTCGTAAAGGGCAACTACAACAAGGCAATGTCCAATCAGGAGTATCTGGATCGACAAGATGAGTACAACTTTGTATTCTTCATTGACGACAACCACAACTGGCTCGCCGCTCAAATCTACATCAATTCGTGGAGAGTGGTGCTCAACAACACAGACTTCAAATAACCCTTAAAGAAACTGACTATGCTTAGAATAAACCGCTATAAATCAACGCTGACAGTTTCGCTCATGTTCTGTCTGCTGTCCACAATGTCGTGCGGCTTCGACGACGGCTACGACAATGAGGACCAAAACGACAATGCGGTGATGGTGGCTTTCCGTATGTCGTACGCCAACGGCAACACAAGAGCAGCCAACGAGGGATGGGACGACTACGATCCGAAGGACGACGGGACTGCATACGAGAATGCCATCAATACCGAACAGTTGCAGATTAAGGTGTGCGACGAGAACGGAACAATCATCGGCGACGTTGAAAACGTCATTGCCATAAACAACGGTACTGACACCAATCCCGAATATTCCATCACCGGAACATGGGAAAACGCCGCCGACAAGCTATCCAAAGCCAAGAAGATAATGGTGTTTGCCAACTGCGGAACGAGCATTGTTACGCCTGGCAACATCCAGAATCTCGCCTTCAACAAGGCTGATGCCACACAATACATACCCATGTGGGGCGTCACAACGCTAACCAACGAGCTGGTGGTGGGCAAGAGCAACAACCTCGGAACTATCGATATGCTGCGCTCGCTTGCCAAAGTGAAGGTGAAACTTGCCGACGGCATGAAGGCACGCAAGTATTCGTTGGGCGCAATGCAGCTCAACAACTACAACACTTCGGGCTATACGCTGCCGCTCACCTACAACACCGCTGCCAGCACGGCTGCCATTCGGTTCGGCAACTCGCTTCATGCCAACAGTTCATGGGCTCAGTCAATAGCAATGACGGGCAATGCCGACGAGAGCATAATGCTCTACATACCCGAATACGACAACATCAATGCCGCCACAGACCGTAAGGCTACCATAAGCTTACAGTTGATGCGCGACGGCGAAGAGGAAGGCAACTACACGCTGCACTTCTGCAACTACACCCCCGAAGGAGCTCCCGACGCAGCCTCAACCTACAACATACAGCGCAACCACTACTACGAATACACCGTAGGACGTACCGACGACCAGGTGAAGATAGTGCTGTATGTGAAGAAATGGAATCTCCGCCAACATGGCGAGATTATTATGTAAAACGACTGACTTAACAAATACAAAAACCATAAAGCGATGACTCACGCCAAGAACATATTCACATACATGCTCGCGCTGTTCTCGACGCTTGCCCTTACCGGCTGTTTCGAGGATAGTAACGACGACTGCCAAGGCCAGGCGGAGAGCAACAAGACGCAGGTGGAGCTAAGGCTCGCCGCTTCTGCCAGTTCGCCTACTCGCGCCAGCGGCAACATCAACGGCGTTACAAGAGCGACATGGGTAGACACTAACGCTGCCCTTGAAGGAGAGATGATGCACAATTGTTTCGTTGTCATCGTCCAGAACGGCAAGATACAGAACATTATCGAGCGCGACTTCTCTACCGACGGCGAGAAGGAATCAACCGTAATGAAGACGGTAGTGGCTAAGGGTGCCGCTACCTTCTACTCGTTTGCCAACATCAGCCGTGCCGACATAGGTCTCGAAGGCATCAATTCGTTCCCCGCCGAATTGCCTGCCGGATTCGACAACATGTATTATAAGGTAGAGGGCAACACTTCTTCCATTAGCGGCAACGGCATCCCGATGAGCAACAAGCAGACCGCTATCATCGACGACAACACCCGAACCGTAAGCCTGGAGGTGATACGTATGATGGCAAAGGTGCAACTACAGTTCACCAACGACACCGGATACGACCTCAACGTGAAGAGCATCACGCTGACCGACATAACCGAAAACGCCGCTGACAACATCGGTCTGCTGCCCAAGATCGAAGCAAACGAGGTTGTGCCCAACATCAATGCCGCCGCAACTTACGCCGACTTCACTCTGACAATGGACGGAACCGACGGCAAGGAGGTGAAGAACGGAGCCGCACTTAACACCACATTCTACATCAACGAGAGCGTTGCCCATACTCCGAACTACTTCGTCCTCAGCATCGACACAGACAAGGGAACCGTGACGAAGCGTATAGCAATGACCAAATGGAACAAGATTGCACGCAACGACTACCTGATTATCCCTGTAAAGCTGGTTGACTACCGCATAGAGATTGAACCGCAAGTGTTCACGGCCATCGGTGTCAAACCCGAATTGAATTACAGCGACGACCGCATCACAGCCACATTCAAGTCGTACGGCGAGTTCCATCTTAAGCTGCATGTGTACAAGCGCAGCAATAATGAGGAACTTACAGCATGGAGAGTTACTGGCGTTACGACGCTCGAAGCCAATCCTGCCGAAGCCGAAGACGTCTGGATATACGACGACGAACCAACCTACGACAGTCGTACCAAGACGATTGAGGGATACATAAGTCCACGCAAGGGATACGCTATCCACGAAATCAACGTCCAGATAGACGGCGTAGGCTACGTCATTCCGTATCGCTTGCAGATAATCAAGGATTAGAAGATATAGGTGGGTATGGCATTCCTGCCATACCCATTTTTCATTTAAACTATCACGAACATAACACCTTACGACTATGAAGATTCGCAATAACAACATAAACCGACCCGCAACATCCAGAAGACTGCTGCTGCAGCTCCTTGCGATGATAGCCCTTACCGCAGCGCCAAGCAGTGTGTATGCGCAGAGCTTAGGCTTCCACAAGAAGGGTCAAAGTGGATTGCCGCTTGACAGCCGCGGCATGCAGCAGACTGCAGAATGGCATTACTATTATTATCTGCCGACAAATAGCAACACAATGGAGCTTGAGTTGCCTTTTGATGGATGGGGGAAAAGTTCAACCAATGACCTTGAGCCTTACGGATGGATTCGTTGGTATGACTATACTACAGACCTAAAGTCGGATAGACTGACAGTCTATAATTCAAGTTCTACAAGTTTGTATAATTCGAAGGACAACACCAGCAATAAGGATATAGGACTTATTGCCGGTACTCTCAGAAATTCTGCAAGAGATTATGCAGGAGTCAAATACAATAAACCGACGGGAGCAGATGCAGAAGATTGGGCTGGAGAAACTATCGCTTGTGACGTAAGCCGATACAATGATTATAATCTTACTAAACGAGGGTATTATCCTAAATATACAAATTATGTTGAACATGAGCCAACCCTCTCCATCCGATACATCTTCCACATCAAGTCTGCAGCATATCTGGCAAAGCGAATCAAGGATGCTTTATGTGATCACAGCAGGGCTGCTGACCTGACTCTTGAGGACAACAAGCGTATCGTGTTCGGTGCAAAGGACGAACGCGCAAATATGACGCTGCGTACAAATATGAAGAATTCTGGTGGACAAAGCTATTGGTTCTATCCTTTGAGTACTACCGTAGGTAAGACGGTTTATCCAACTACAGAGGCTCAAAAGATAACGGCAGCAGACTTCAATACCACTATGAAGCAGGCTAACAAGATAGTGTGGACAGTCTACAATGAGGATAAGACAAAGTTTTGCCAACTTTCATCCACTACTCAGTTCTGTGACTTGACTATAAATGCACTCAAGAACGCGACTTGGTATAATGTATCTAATGACGCTACAACTACAAAACCTACAGATATAGGCTTCGAACAGACTGTATATGTAGTGGCTTGGGCTGCAAATGGCGATTATATGTGTCCCGTTGCTAACTTTGAGGTGTTCATCCATAAGGGATATCCTAAGACAAAGGACGAGATAACCGCTGACAACAACACTGACCGTACGCTCTCTTATCTTGAGGACGAAGACAGATATGAGAAGAAGATGGACATCTCGTTCGATGACGACAATCCTGATCTGACATTGGATGCGCCGACAACGCCATTGAACAACATGAGTCTTAAGCCGTCCGACTTCAAATCACGTGCATACGGATTCACCTATGCAGAACTTGAAAGTTATGATTATTATTATAATGGTAGCACACCACACCACAGTAAGTCACCTATCCACGGTGATTATGGTCTCTATAAATCGGGTAACCTACCTGGTATTTCGTATGATAATCAAAACGGATACCAATGGTGGGCAGCCGGTTCTCCTACTATCTACGATCGTACCCACGCAAAAACCAGCGGCAAGCAGTACGGACACTTCCTGTATGTGGACGCTTCGAACGAGAGCCGTCAGATTGCATCTGCCGACTTTAAGGCTAACCTCTGTACAGGTTCACAGCTGATTTTTAGTGGAGCCGTTGCCGAGTATACCGCAGCATACAACGCAACTGCACCGCAGGTGATGTTCCGCCTTTATGGTATCAATAAGGACGAAAACGGCAACGTGACCGACCAGAAGCTTATCCAGTCGTTCTCATCTGGAGACTTTGCTACAAACACAAAGTCTCACGAATACGGTAAGTGGTATCAGATTTACAGTAAGCAGGTGCTTCAGAAGTCTGCGGGTGCCGACAACTACACCGACTTCCGCATTGTGCTTGACAATATGTGTCAGAATACAAAGGGTGCCGACTACTGTATTGACGACCTCTGCCTCTACACCCAGACATCCAAGCTGGACGTGCTGCAGAACAAGCCGCTCTGTCCTAATGAGACAGGTTATGAGACAGCTCCCGAGGATATTACACTTAAGCTCCGCGGCATCTACGAGACTTTCCAGGCGATGGTGAACCAGAAGGAGTCGAAACTCTTCTATCGTATCTGCGACGCCACAGGAAAACCGGTGGACAACATCGACTATGACGGCGACGGACAGCCCGACGCTTACGGCATAGCAAGCATTCCTGCGTCTTACAATGCAGGATTAGTTCTTCCTCCGGCAGCAGCTGACGGCAAGAATAACGTAGCGATGTTCGAGAACGACAACAGCGGCAACCGATGCTTGGTAATCGCCAACCGCAACTTCAACATCGTACCGGGCAAGGACTATTACTTCTCCATCGCTTATCCGAGCGACGACAACCCTGACGTACCGGGCGTATGGGGTAAGAGCACAGACGTCTGCTCTACGTATAGTGGAATATTCCAGGTGGTGGAGCAGAACATCAAGCTGACCGACAAGAACAGTAACGTGCTCACAGCTCTGAGAGTGGACTGTAACTCCAAAACTCCGACCGTGGAGGTGATAGCAAAGATAGAGACGGCTGACCCAGTGAACGGCGGTAAGGTGACCATCGACAATGTCAAGTTCGACTGGTTCCTCTCAAAGCCTAACGCAGAGAACGAGCTTTACTCTACACAAGGTCTGTTGGAGGCAATACACGCTTATCGTAAAGCGTATCCGGAATACAATGGATTGAGTACAGGATTTAGAAGTGTAAACTATAATCAGTACGATCTCTTGAAGAAGTACGTGGACAGCAAGCAGCTGATTCTGAACGCCAGCAACTCAATGGGCAACCGTAAGTTTGAAGCCAACGAGATGGGTCTTTATAAGATTGCTGTAATCCCAGTGCAAGCCAAAGCTACCATCAACGGTCAGGTATACGACATCTGTGCAGACCCGATGTTAGTGGATCTGCGCGTGGTGACCGACGGACCGAACATCAACTTCGGCTTCCCTGGCGTCATCTATCCGAACGACGCACGAACAGTACGTGTCGGTCTGCCGCAGATAAAGGCGATAGCCGCAAAGAACGGCGCTCTGAATCTGCCGATGACAGGCATTGAGGGAGCCAAAAGCGTAAAGATGATAGACGAAGCTCAGGTGTCTATCTCTAACACCAACGACCCGGACTTCAACTCCACAAAGCAGGCGATCGGCGTGGTGACAGCAAACACCATCTACAAAACCGATAATACTGTAGGCATCCGCTTCAACAGCAATGCCGTCACAACCCTGAAGGAAGGCTACTGGTATGAGATAAACTTCAGATATGCCAACGCATCCGCTTCTACGGCAAGCTGTCCGGGCGAGACATTCATCAAGATGTGCATCGTGCCCGAGTATGCCACATGGAACTCGTCGCCAAGAACTGCCAGTACAAACTGGAACGACGACAACAACTGGCTGCGCTCTACGAAGGCTGAGATCTTCAAGGATTCATACGCTGACTATAACACCACAACGGCATTCATGCCGATGAAGTTCACGAAGGTGACCGTGGCTAATCAGAAGGACAAGGGCAAGGTTTATCCTAACCTCGACGAGATAAGCTACAGAAGCAACGGCATCGCTTCCTTAAAGAAGATGCAGAGCTTTGCTTACGACTTCGTGGCGAAGTGGAGCAACACAGCTGACGGTTCGGACAACGGCTACGGCACTTTCTCTTGCGAGAAATGGGCAGGCAACTTCTGCGACCAGATCTACTTCAAGCCTGAGGCAGAGCTTCTTTACGCCAACTACCTGACATACAACAAGGCTTACGTGGAGAAGGAGCTGACGCCTAATACGTGGAGCATAATGTCTTCACCGCTGCAGCAGACCTACGCCGGCGACCTCTACGTTCCGAAGAACAACGGACAAGAGCAGTCGGAGGCTTTCCAGCCTATAACATATCAGGAGGGAGTGAACGACCGCAGCGCTTATCCCGTTTATCAGCGCAGCTGGGACGGCGACGCTCAAGAGGTGATAGACAACGTCACCAATTACAGCGCCAACCACGACGGCACAGTGAACGTAACCACAGACAACGAACTGTCAATCAACTCTGGCTACTGGTCGCACGTATATAACAAGGTGGACGAGCAGTACACTAAGGGACAGGCGTTCGCAGTAAAGGCGGGCGACAAGTACACCGCAGGTGCGCAGGATGCCAACGCTAAGGCTGTAGTCCGTCTGCCGAAGGCTGACACCCAGTTCAGCTACTACGACAGCGAGAGCCAGAAGCCAGTGAATGTAACTGTTAACCGCGACGCTAATAGCTACCGCATGCTGCAGGGCGACGTTGCCGGCGACAAGACAATGACAATGACTCAGCCGCTGAAGGAGAACCTGCACCGCGACAACCGCTACCATCTGGTGGGCAATCCTTACACCTCATCGTTGAGTATGTATCGATTCCTCAAGGCTAACACAGCCTTCGAGAACAGCATCTGGACTCTCGACAACGGCGTTATGAAGACCCACAGCGTACCAGTGGATCTGGACTACGACAAGAAGACAGACGTAATAGTGAATCCCACTCAGGCGTTCTTTGTAAAGGTGAAGGAGGGCGAGACCGCTCCTGCTAACGTAACATTCAATGCAACGATGCTCATCAACAAGGATGTTACTCCAGGCGAGAAGGCTCTCATCATCCGTCCGACCGTAACGCTGACCACCGTCAACGGCACACGCAGCAGCCAGTCGGAGCTAATAGTAAGCGATGAGGCAAGCCGCGACTACGTAGCAGGCGAGGATGTGGATATGCTCGGCGAGGGCAACATTGCCGAAATAGCCCAAGCATACTCCGTTGCAGGCTCGCAGGCAGTAGCCCTTAACGCTACCGACGACATCAACTGGATGCCTATTGGCATTGTGGCTGGCAAGAGCCGTAGCACCGACGTTACCGTAAACCTCAACAGCAAGATGCTGCGCAAGATGAACGACGAGGGCGGCAAGCTCTTCATCTACGATGCAACGAGCAAGAAGTTCAGCGAGATAGCCGACGGTATGCAGATAGAGATGATGGCAAACGACCACGGACGCTACTACATCACCACCAACAACTGGGTAGTTCCGACCGGCATCAACGCCATCCGCTGCTTCTCACCGGCCCAAGGCACCATCATCGTGGCAGTACTTAACGGTGAGGTGAAGCAGGCTAAGGTTTACGATACAGCAGGAGCTCTCGTCACAAGCAGCCGCAGTACAGCCGGCGAGCGTTGCCAGCTCAGCGTACAGCAGCCCGGTGTCTACATCGTCAAGGCTACAACTATGGACGACAAGACCGAAACATTCAAGATTGTTGTAAAGTAGTGAGCGACATCAGATATAGTTAACAACCTCTCAGATACGTTTAACAATGCAAAGCCCGTTGAAGGACAAGTTCCTTCAGCGGGCTTTTTTCGTGTGGGGTGACACCAATTCAAAATTGCCATCTACACCAATTCAAAATTGAATAATTCAAAATCGCAGGCGTAGCCGAGAACAATTCAAAACTCAAAATTCAAAATTCAAAAT
>ERZ1034626.280-NODE-280-length-37437-cov-99.845006_pt1 | contig 37437 bp, 39 predicted proteins | sample MGYA00520652_ERZ1034626 | MGnify/ENA primary metagenome ERZ1034626 (study PRJEB33766, sample SAMN09781765) | gut metagenome | biome: gut microbiome | host: Homo sapiens | place: Madagascar | study: EMG produced TPA metagenomics assembly of the PRJNA485056 data... | reverse complement strand
TTTTCCTCTCCTTTATAATCTAGGAAGTTTGCAATTTCATCCAAGATTTTATCAGCCCACCTGCCACTCAGGTAATGGCAAGCTGTCACACCATCATGAACTAATAACGGATTATTATCATTCGCATCTACCACCATGAAATGGCCATTAGATTCCACAAACATTTCATGAATTAATTCTTCTGAGATATTTACAGACAAAGCTCCTTGGTTTTGCAAAAGTTTCACAAAGTGTAGAAGAACCTGCTCCTCTATATTTTGTCCACAACTCTTAAAGATGTTTTCGATGTCCAATGTCATAAAATATACATACTCATTAGCTTGTTTTATGGAGTCCTTTGCTCCTTCCATAAAGATAACATCAATATGCTGACACAATACAGGTATGTGTTTTACCTTCCATATTGAATACAACCATAAAGCAATACTATGAACTATTTCATAGTTTTCACATTTAGTATTATCGTATTTTATCGTAAGTCTATAATTTCCAAGTTCAATCATAAAGAACATGATTCCACTTGGAGCATATAACGGTGCATATGCTGGTATATCACTAGGAATATCTTGAATATGCCTTACAGGTATGACACGATTAAATAATTCCGATTCAACATATCTAACATCACTCTCTATATAATACCTTTTGCGCATATTTCTTGCCATACCTATTTCTACCATCATATGAGTTGGCATTTCCTCCTGATAGAACGTCTGGCGCCTTTGAATGTAATATGCAAACAAATCTATCTCTTGGGAAAAAGGACTAGCATTAACAGTTTGCTTATCTTGCAGATAATAATAGAGAGTGTTAAGATTTACATCAGGCTGATTTAATATCACAGAAAAGTCATCAATGCTAAAAACTAGTGTATTTTGGGGAGCATATAGAGCAAAATTATCATCTCCAATTTGAGAGTATATGATCAAGAACATAGAGATACCTGTTGACTGTATATATTCTCTCACATAGCTGTCTATAAGTAATTGACATCTTTTTATATCATATTGTTTTTCTGCCAAATAAGGGAATACACAGAATATATTCTCATTATCTTCTCTATATAGCAGGAAGCTTGTGCCTTCAAAATCTATTTTCCCCAATAATCGTTCTGGAACTTTCCTGAGCAAACAAGCCGTCTCATCGAACAACGTTTTTGAGAATCCTTCAGTCAAATTGCCCAACCCACATTCTTCAATAAGAACTTGCTGGCATTTTTGATATGCAGAATGCAAGAGGGCAGAGGGACTTAGTAAGATATATCTGCCACTATACTTATAAAATGGAGTTAAGGTAATAGCGTCGCTATATCCTTTTCCTGCCTGTTCGATACGTAGGGCTTTACGCTTTACCTTGAAAGTAAGATTCTCTATATCTTCACAAGACAAATCATATTTCTTTACAAGATCTTCCAACTCTCTCCTTGAAAAACAAAGACAATTCAATTTGGCCTCCAATTCTGTACGGTCAGGAATAAAGACGTATTCTTGTTCAGGCACACCAACAGAATACCTTTTAGCATTCGTTTTTTGTGCAATGGACTGAGATAGACTTAGCAAGAAATAGACAATATTCAATTGTTTATTGTCAATTCGCAACAATCTACTCAAATTCAAAAATCTTGTTAATTGGTATTGATAGAATTGAAAAGGACCAGGAAACACAATAAATGAGCCTAATGGAGAACCAACAAGATGAGTGAACATCTGCTCTTGAGGGTCTTCAATCTGAGTTCCATTCTCTATAATCGAATCCAAGGCTTTCCAATTCAATTTGTGATGATGCTTCAAATCAATGATAGCCTGTAAAGAGCAAGCCATCAGCCTTTCTGAGAATGAAGAATTTTTAGGCAATGTCTGAAGATAAGAAAAGAGCATAAGTACCCTTTCGTCTCTCAACTGGCGTATGTAATAATTTGCTTTCATATTGTCATCGTTAACTATTCAAGGATGATTCCAGGAACATACAAAGTTTCATCCCTATAATTTGTTATTTCTCGTGTTCCTTCACCGAAAGAATAACCGATACCAACAATCGGCTTCTGCTGTATGATATATGGTTGGTGATATTTCTAACTTTTGTTTTGTTCCAAAGCGACCCTCGACAAATCCTTATCGTCAGCAATGGCACAATCTACAAACTTATTGTCATCTTTATCAAATTCAATTACAGCGAAAGTTTATTGTATAGAGTACGTTCATGGAGATGACGGAAACTCTCGATACGTTCTTCATTCAAGGTTCCTTCATCCCACATTCTATCTAATTCTGCATCAGCCATCTGAACAAAATAATCAGAGATTACCTTATTCAAATCTAGCAAAGCCTCAGGAGTCTTGATAAATGACAGCATATCGAGGATTTGCAATTGAGCTTGATTCATTGTTGCTAACTGTGCCATAATAATTCACTTTATAAATTTCTAACCGCAAAAGTACGCTTTTTCCTTGAAACCACCAAGAAAATCAAAAGAAATCAGCAATTTACCAGCAAATTACACAAAAATAGTCTCTCCTATTCTCATTTCGCTCTAACATGATTGTTCCGCAGATTTCGCAGATGACGCAGATTTCTTTTACCTTTTTACATTTTTACCCTTTTACCTTTTAAAGTCCCTAGGCGGTCCCAGCCCGCAAAACATGGCGCAGGGCTTTGATGCCCCGCCAACCATAAAGCGAAGCGGTTCTGAGCACCGGAGGGCGGTTACATCCCTAATCCCTATGGTAGGGATTTAGGGCTTGGGTATAGGGTAAGGACCCTCCCGCTGGGGAGGGACAGGTGGGGCTTACTTACAATACATCTCCTCATAATACTTCTGATACTCCCCAGAAGTAACATGATCCATCCATTCCTGGTTATCGAGATACCATTTCACGGTCTCCTCGATACCCTCCTCAAACTGGAGAGATGGCTCCCAACCGAGTTCCTTCTGAAGCTTGCGAGAGTCGATGGCATAACGCATATCGTGACCCTTTCTGTCTGTTACGTAAGTGATGAGATCCATATCCTCGCCTTCCTTTCTGCCGAGCAGACGGTCAACGGTCTTGATTACCACCTTGATGATATCGATGTTCTTCCACTCGTTGAAACCGCCGATGTTGTAAGTCTCGGCAATCTTACCCTTGTGGAAAATCATATCGATGGCACGGGCATGATCTACTACATACAACCAGTCGCGCACGTTCTCACCCTTACCATATACTGGCAATGGCTTGCGATGACGGATGTTGTTGATGAACAGCGGAATCAACTTCTCTGGGAACTGGTATGGACCGTAGTTGTTAGAGCAGTTGGTCACGATGGTAGGCATACCGTATGTATCGTGGAAAGCACGCACGAAGTGGTCTGAGCTTGCCTTGGATGCAGAATATGGAGAGTGAGGATTGTACTTGGTAGTCTCTACGAAGAACTCCTCGCCGTAAGCCTCGTGGTTCTTACCGCTGGATGCCTTGGTAGTGAAAGGAGCAGGAATGCCCTCAGGGTGAGTCATCTGCAAGGCACCGTAAACCTCATCAGTAGAGATGTGGTAGAAGCGCTTGCCCTCGTAACCCTCAGGAAGACTCTCCCAGTAAATCTTGGCAGCCTGGAGCAGAGACAGGGTACCCATCACGTTGGTATGAGCGAAAGTGAATGGATCCTTGATACTTCTATCTACATGGCTCTCGGCAGCGAGATGGATGATGCCATCCACCTTGTAGTCCTGCATCAGTTTCAACATCAGGTCGAAATCACAGATATCACCCTTAACGAAAGTATAGTTAGGCTTGTCCTCAATGTCCTTGAGGTTAGCCAAGTTACCTGCGTAAGTCAACTTGTCGAGGTTGATGATGTGATACTCAGGATATTTGTTCACGAAAAGTCTTACTACGTGTGAGCCAATGAAACCAGCACCGCCAGTGATAATGATATTCTTCATCATCTTAATATTCTAAATTCTTTTTTAATGTTTGATCTTTCTCTTCAAGGATTGAAAGGAGATACTTGCCATAGTCATTCTTCAACATTGGCTGAGCATTCTCACGCAACGTATCACTATCTATCCATCCTTGTGGCGATAAGCAATACCTTCCAAGCAAGCAACCTTCAAGCCCTGGCGCTTCTCCAAGACTTCGATAAAGGTTGAAGCCTCAGAAAGGGAATCATGGGTTCCGGTGTCAAGCCAGGCAAATCCTCTAGCCATGGTCTGAACTTTCAACTGCTTATCCTTCAGGAACTCCTGGTTCACCGTTGTGATTTCCAACTCACCACGAGCGGATGGTTTGATATGCTTAGCCACTTCCACTACCTTGTTTGGATAGAAGTATAAGCCTACCACGGCATAGTTACTCTTTGGATGTTCAGGCTTCTCTTCGATGCTCAGGCAATTGCCCTGTTCATCAAACTCAGCCACGCCATAACGCTCAGGATCACTTACCCGATAACCAAAGACTGTAGCCTTGTCATTCTGCTCAGCATCTGCTACAGCCTTTGCCAAGATCTGGTTCAATCCAGCACCATAGAAGATGTTGTCACCCAATACCAGACAAGCAGAATCATTACCAATGAACTTCTCACCGATGATGAAAGCCTGTGCCAAACCATCAGGAGAAGGCTGCTCGGCATATTCGAACTTCACTCCAAACTGACTGCCATCTCCTAAGAGACGCTTGAAACCAGGCAGATCAAATGGAGTTGAGATAATCAGAATCTCACGGATACCTGCCAGCATCAAAACCGAGATAGGATAATATATCATCGGCTTATCAAAAATAGGTATCAACTGCTTGCTGATACCCTTTGTGATAGGATACAAACGTGTCCCGCTACCACCTGCTAATACGATTCCCTTCATTGTCTTAATGTTAAATGATTAGTATTTGTTTTATATTTGTATAAACCCACCATTAGTATTTAAAAGGAGTATCAAAGTCCTTCAACACCTCATGTTTTGTATCCTTTTCCGAAAGATTAGCATGTTCCGTAGGAATGCACCAATCAATGCCAAGAGATTCATCCAGGATAGAGATACCCCCATCAGCCTCTGGGTGATAGAAGTTATCACACTTATACTGGAATACCGCAGTCTCTGATAACACAGCGAAGCCATGTGCAAAGCCCTTAGGAATAAAGAACTGACGATGATTATCTTCCGTCAGTTCCACCGCCACATGCTTACCGTATGTCGGCGAACCCTTACGGATATCCACGGCAACATCCAGCACTCTACCCTTCACGCATCTCACAAGCTTGCTCTGGGTAAACGGAGGTCTCAGGAAATGCAAACCACGCATTACACCATAACTGCTCATGCTCTCATTGTCCTGGCAGAACTCTACCTTGTAGCCCACCAATGGCTCAACCTTCTCTTGAAACTCACGCTCACTGAAGTTCTCAAAGAAATAGCCACGAGCATCTCTAAACAGGCGAGGCTCAATGATGAGTACGCCTCCAATATCTGTCTTTATTACGTTCATTATATCAATTATAGCAAAATCGGGCTACTAAGCTCCATCCCCGAAAAGTAGCTTAAATAAAAGGGGAGCGGGAACCGTTCGCCCGATATATCTATATTTTATTCCAAATATCTTCTGCCATACCGCTCACCTAGCAAGGCTTGCTTCTGAGCGATATGATATAGTTTCTTCCAATCCGCCTCCTTCAAAAGAAGTATGTATATCCTTCTCCGAGAAAATACTGAATCGCAAGAAATTAAAGAAAATCTTTTGTTGTTTCAACATAAAGTTGTACTTTTGCATACATGAAACAAGCCATACGCCTCATATTATCCTACATAGCAGCTATCATCCTCCTTCCGATAGCCTTGCTATGTAAGTTCTTCCGAAGAAAGTAATCCTATTTTTTTCGGAAAGGATCCTTGTATATTCCCAAGAGCTGCTTACCGAAGTAATAGAAGAACTGCATGTCATCCAAGAAGTAACGCTTGAAGAGGCGCTTTGGTTCCTTCATGCAACGATACAGCCACTCCATGCCAATCTTCTGCCAAATCTTAGGCGCACGTTTCAATGTTCCAGCTTCGAAGTCGATGGTAGCACCCAGAGCCATGAACACCTTTACTCCAGGCATCTTATCACGATACTTCATAATCCACTTCTCCTGCTTAGGCGCCCCCACACCAACGAGCAGCACATTTGCACCACTCTCGTTCACGATGCGAACCAACTCCTCACATTCATCTTCATGCTTCTCAAAGCCAAAGGAAGGAGAATGAGCACCTACTACTATCTGGCGCCCTACCTTCTCATTGATGCGTTCCATCGCCTTGGCAGCAATACCCTCCTTGGCACCAAGCAAGAAAATCTTGCAGTCTGCATCATCCTTATGATACATATAATAAGAGGTGAAGAAGCTGGAACCAGGAATCGCTTCCTTGATTGGGGTCTTCAACAACTTGCCGAACAGGTAGAGAATCTTACTGTCACATACCACCCATTCCGACTTCTGATACACGTCATAAAACACCTTATCCTTCTGAAGCTTAATCAGATGGTCAAGATTAGGAGTCACAAGAACACCCTCCTTCAAGTTCTCCAAGAGTTCCAGACGAGTAATGTTCTGAATATCTATATTTAATACTTTTACTGTTTCCATAGAATTCATTTATAATAACTGTGCATAGATTTTCTTCAGATTTCCAAATACTTTCTCTGGGAAGAAGTCCTGTACAACGCAGTAAGCTTTATCACCTTGCTTACTAATCGCATCATGATTTTCTATATAAAATTTGATTGCCTCAGTAATTGCAACAGTATCTCCAGGCTTCACTAAGATACCATTCTCTCCTGTCTTAATGACCTCTGGAATTCCCCCTACAGGAGTAGATATGATAGGATGGCTATATGCCATAGCTTCAAGGATAGCAATAGGTAATCCCTCGTTGTAGGATGGCAAAATATAAACATCTTCCCAATTCAAACAATCGATTTTCTTTTGACCTGCAATCCAACCTTCATATGTTATAAACGATTCCAAGTCATTCTCACGAATATAAGCCTTGATATCACCATCAACCTCATTACCTCCCATACGGAGTAAAAGCTTATCGGCAAAATACTCTTTATTGTCCACAATAGCTTTCAATAAGTCGAATCCTCCTTTTCGTTTGCTAATTTCTCCCATATACATCAGATGAAGTTTACCATCTTCAGTATGTTTATCTGGAGCTATCTCAGGAGGTGACACGATGTTGTTAAGAACATGAATTTTGTCCTTGGCCATTCCGATGGATGAAAAATACTCTTTCCATGATTGCGACAATACAATTAAGGCATCACACATTTTCAATGTATCAGTAATACCTTGTTTATCGTCTGAGCCATGATAATACTCTACGAAGTCAGCTGCATGCTCATGCAGAATCACCTTTTTACTACATTTCTTGGCAAGACGAATAAATAACTTACATCTATCAAATGAAGCATTTGCAGCTCCATGAATATGCACGATTTTTATACGCTTGTCAAAAGTCAGTAAGAACCAAGTTCTCACCAATGCCTGTAAAGCATACCAAGACTTCACCAACTTATTGCCTAACTTCCAGGTTGGGATAAAACGCATGTTCTCAATATACTTATCATAAGATACAAGAACAGCAGTCATTCCTCCCTTCGTCTTCTTAGAGACTCCTAAAAACAAGACTTTGCTAGAAATATCCTTGTACAAATAACGATCCATATACTATTTATTATCATTCAATAATTTTATTGCCGCCCAAACTTCGCCAGAGCCTATGTAATCCAAATTCTCTTTACGATTTGACTTTTGTAAAACAACTCCAACAGCTCCTTCATCTAACGCCTTTTGAAAATCAATATATAAATCTTCTACAGTACAATAACTATCAGCTTGTAAAACTGGCATAATTTTCTTATTTGTCAGAAAATGGTTTCTACAACACAATTTATTTACGCAATAGTTACCATACAAATAATTCTCAGAAAAACGATAACGATTTGCTAAAGCAAGTATCCAATTTTTAAAAATGGAATGTTTAGAAATATCTGCCAACATTTGCTTCATATTAGTTCGAACAAAACAAACAGGCATATCCATATAGTTATACTTATAAACTTGCCCCCTAGGAAGAGTTCCCCCAAAAATAGAGTCTATAGAACGACAATAATCTGCATGAGCAACTTCTAACTCTGTATTCTCATTTCTAAAAAGTCGAAATTTGCCACCATTTATTAAGAGATTTATGTCTAATGGCTTCAAAAAAACTGATTCTGAATCGATATTAAAAACAGCATCATAAGCATCACCAATAACATCAAAGACTCCTAACTTACAGATTTGTTGCATAATCCATTCCCTCATAGGTATTGAAAATGGGCTAACGTAAAAATGATGCCCTAAAAGTTTAAATGGTAATCTTATAAAATAGGAAGGCAATATTGTAGATTTTTTCAAAACATGATGCCTACCATAATTTAATTCATTAAAATGATTAATATCTTCATCATTAACAAAAATAAAATGATCATAAGTATTAGCAAATATATCCATACTTCTACATAACATCTTACATTCGTTAAAATCAGGTTTATAAGTTTGTGTAATAAATGCAATATTCATTGTCTTTTTCTAATTATTTTTGCAGGATTACCTCCTACGACACAAAATTCTTCAACATCTTTTGTAACCACTGAACCTGCAGCGATAATACTACCATTACCAATTATATGTCCAGGGGTCAAAATTGCTCTTACACCAAGCCAAACATCATCCCCAATAATAGTCTTATTTTTAGAATAATCTGGTCCTTGGAAACAAATAGGTATTTTAATATCTTCAAATCGATGATTATTAGCAACAATATGAACTTCAGGCGCCATCATAACATATTTTCCGATAACAGTATTGTTAGGAACAACACAATTTTCCCCAATACCACTAAAATCACCAATCTCCAAATCTTTACCATTTCCAAAATATGCATGTCTATCAATAGTAGATATTTTTCCACAACGCTTAAAGATTCTCTTACAGCAAAAGATTCTAAAAGCATTGAAATATTTACCTACACAAGGAAAATAAGAACTCGGAAGATGTTGTGCAAAACCATAATAAAGAAACAAAAATAAGTACCTCATCATTTCTTAAAATATTTAATAAAAATTTTTTTAGGTGTTTTGCTGCTAAAAGTAGTCAACACACAACGCCAATAGCCAATACATAATATTTTATGATAAGTTTCTTTACCAAGGAAATAAACAACTCCATGAAAAGCACTCTGAAACAATACCAAGAACATCATAATGGGTCTTACATAAATCTGTTTCCAAAGCTTGCCATCTGAAAAATGAATTATTTCACCCATATATGCAGCAGGCTTAGTTGCCGCCTGTGTCATCGAAAGACTTTTGCAACTCATTCCTTCAAAATGAATTATTTCAACATTTGAATCAACCCAGCATTCATAACCCAATTTATTAATTGTTTCAGAAACAACAATATCTTCTGGACAAAAGAAATATTTTTCATCAAACCAGCCAATTTGCTTGAATATGTCTGTCTTAATTAAGAATGCAGATCCAACAATATTATATGTTTTAAATAAGCCTGTACCATTAACATAATTGTTATATAGGTATTTATTCAATCTGAAAACAGCCAGGACATTTAGAAACAAATTAGTAGGCTTATTGCCACAAGAATTAATATTTCCCGTAGAATCCAAAATTTTGGGACTTAGAATTGCAACCTTAGATGATAACATGTCAAAATCGACTAGCAATCTATCAATAACAGGCATCCTAAGCTCTGTATCATCGTTAACGACAAAACAGTACTTTCCATGTGCCTTTTTCAAAGCTAAATTATTATTTTCAGCAAAGCCGCGAATCTCGTTACTTTCAATAAAAGTAACCCAAGGAAAATCTGCCTTAACCTTTCGTAAATTATCCTCATCAAACAAATAAGCCACAACAAAAGTCTCATAAGTTACTTCTGTGTATTGCTTAATACTATTCAAACAAGGATAAAGATTCTTCAGATTGTTCATACAAACAATCACAATTGAGACGTCTATCATAATCAATTATTAAATAAAGTTTCAAATTCACTAATATTTTTGGGAGATAGAATAAACTTTTCAAATATAGCAAAAAAATCAAAAATATCTTTATTTCGAGCATTATTCTTATATCCTAGCAAATAGAATAACGAAATTGGCGTAATACCATAAAGCCATTTTAAAGAAATTAATGCCGTAGAATAAAAACTAATAATATATTTAGCACGAATTTCACCTTCTAATAATTCTAGAGCTTTCGATTCTTTTACAATAGTTACCCTATTATCAAAATCAATAGTCAATGGAAATCGAGGATGTGGTTTTATATAAACCTCATATCTTTTAGAAACTAAGATATCAATTACATTTTTAACTATTCTAATTATATCTTCATTTACCTCTTGCAAGGCTATTATAACCCTATTTTCCTCTAAAGTACAATGCTGTTTAATAATTAAGCTCTTTTTATAAGCATTGATTGCCTTTTGGTTTTCAACTAACTCATTCTTTTTATAAACATATGGATTAAGCAATAACAATCTTCCATCCTTATAAAACAACTTTGACAACTTCAAATCTATAACGCTCTGAAATAGATGTAAAGAGAAGCCTTGTTCTTTTAATAAATACGGAATTTTATATTTGTTTAAATAATATGTTCCTGCACCTTCTTCAAAAATTAAAAATTTAAAAGAAAAGGGCGTATCATTTAAAAGAGCATAAGCTAGCTTGAAATTTCCATACCAAGGCATAGCAAAATATACAACATCTCTATTTGCTCTTCTAAAAGAAGATTTAAACAAGAACGGTATATATTTTTTTATTGTTACAGAAATATCATTATCTAAATAACATATATTATCTTCAATATTTTCTTTCAATAAATAACCATTAGAAATATGTGGCAAAGCGATAAATATTGGATTGACAATCTTACCACAATCTTTTAAATAATAGCAACATGCTTTTGCACCAACAAGATGCCATGGAGTCATACAAAAAGCAACAAAATTTATCTGCCGCTCATTAATATGATTTTTTAATTCGCTTAACTTCATGCTTATATAATTTTAAACAATAGAACTCATAACAAATCAACATAAAAAATAAAACAGAATCATAGATTCCGTCATCTGTTACAGACATAAATAAGAGAGCTAGAAACAGAACTAATATAGAATATTTGCTAGGCGCATCTAACTTCGAAAATAAAATTTTGATATTTGTCATATAATATAACAATACTAAAAGAATATATAACCAACCATATTCTACTAAAAAAAATGCCGGTCTACTATCAACCATATAATTTATATTTCCATATGCTACTTCAACATTTGCATAAGCGGTCTTGCCTCTTCCAAAAGGATTGTAATCCCAATATCTGCTTATTAAATCAGAAGACATTTCATCAGTAGTTGTAGATTTATTCTTTTTAGAAAACTTTTCCGATAGGCCTATTAAGTTTCTAGAAAACCCACTTGTTTCATCAGAAATATTTGTATCCGTCAAAGATAAAACTTTAACGAAAAGAATTGCACATAGAGAAATCATCAAAAAAATAAATCTCATATTCTTCTTATAATTGAAAAAAGCAGTAGCCATCATTACTAGAACAAATACAATTAACCCTAATCTTGAACCAGTAAATATGGTCAACAAGCCAAGTAGAATACTTACACATACAAACATTCTTGTTGAAATTCTTTTATGAACAAAGAACTCTGACGAGAGAATAGCTTGTGAAACAACAAGGTATGCAGATAAATTACTAAAACGTTTAAATGTACCGGATGTATAAACATCGGCATATCCTATATCTCCTAAACCAGAAATATAGTGAAAAGCATATAAATGAAATCCTAAATAATGATTTGAAAATGCTATCAGTACCTCAACAAAAGCAACAACACAAAAAGTTACAGCAATCTGCTTAACAGTTGTTTTATCTATTAAGACTAAATATAAGATTACCAATATTTTTGTAAGAAAATCTTTTTGAGCAATGAAAAAATCAAAGTTTGTATGATGATAACAGCCCCAAAAGATGGCATAAAAAAACAGAAATAATAGTGTGACAAATAAACCTGCCAAATTGACCTTATATATTTTTAAATTTCGGAATTCTATAATTAAAAGTGCCAATAGCAATAAATTCAAGACAACATTTTGTTGTCCGTAAGCATTTAATATGTCTTGGTCTAATATAGCACCAGTTAAAAATACAGGAATAGGCAAGCATAAAGTCTGTAAAATAAACCAAAAACAAGGTATTAAGCCTTTATTTTTTCTATAAAGAAAAACGCCTAAAACCAAAATTAATATTTGATATACTAACATTTCGACATCTTTTTAACATTTAAATTCTTTTCCAGTAATGCATTAGCTATTCTTCGTACCGCAATAACAACCAAAAACTGCGTAAGAACATATAATGAAGCTGTTATAAACAAGCTATATCTAGTAAAACAAAGAGATAAAAACAAATGCAATACAGATGATAAAAAAGTAATATACATAAGATTTTTTGTTTTTTTATAAAAAAATAAAAAATTTGTATATACGAAATAAAAACATACTAATAGACCATATAGAGCAAGTAAAGGAAAATATTTGAGTGCTGAAGAATACTTTGGTAAAATTATGGGCAATATACTAAAGCATACTATAAATACTGCTATGGCAACTACCAAATATAATATCAAAAAAGTCTTTTTTTGTCTATTTACCTTTTGCAAAATTTCTCCTTTACTTAGGTTATTATCACTTAAAGTCTTAAAAATATCAACACTGTTTGATTGATTGAATCCAAATCCAACCATAGTTATTATATTAGATAAGTTTAAAGCAAAGCTGAAGAGACCAACATCGCCTATAGAATGATATGCATTGATTATATATCTATCACAGCCTTGCCTAATAAATGTAGTCGCCATATGTGGAATCAACGGTATTCCCCATAAAAGCATATTTTTCAGATAGCTCTTTATGTTTCTTGTAAAGAAACCTTTTTTAAGAAAATAGATTATACTAGAACCTCCTAGCAATAATGACATAGTGAACTCTGCATACACCCTTCCTTCCCAGCTCATTCTTAAATATTTTACCAAATAAATGGATATAAAAAAATTAAGCAAGGCTGTACCACAAGTTAACCCTCCGCAAAATTTAACATTTTCATTCAGACGATAATAGTCAAGCCAAAATTGTCCAAAAGTATTGAAAAATGAAACAAAAATAGCAATATTTAAAATGTTCAAACTTAATTGAAGAATCGCAGGAATAAAATTGTGCCCTATAGCCAGCACAATTTCAAAAATCAGCAACATGATTGTACTTATCAAAAGAACCGATGAAAAAGTCTTAGCAACACCATTTTTCCCTTCCCTAAAAAAAATAATACTTGTATAACCAGCAGTTGACATTGCTATAAAATAGCTTAGCACCATTCCTACAGTGGAATACAAATTTAAATAACCATATTCTTTTGGAGTTATATAAGAAGCCAATATTAGTAATAAAACAAATGATATGCCTCTATTTACGAAGGAAAAAATCGAAAAGAGAGCTCCATTAAGCATAGCTTTATTTGAGCATATTTTTCTACATTTTGCAACTATCATAAATTTCATTAAATTAGACATTACTGCGCCTTTATATTGAATTCTCGATAAGAAATTATTTCTTTTGCAACAACTAAATCTAATGCCCCGTCTATATCCACAGAATCCTCTGCTGACATAATATAAGAGAGAGCTTTTGCACCAAAGAAATGCTTTTGCTCTAAATACGAATCAGGCTTAGCAATAAAGATTGCGCCATTAGGAGAATAATCTTTATATCCTTGTCTTCTATAGTTAGAAAAATCTGTATCGAAATACTTCAAACTCTCATCATCGTCAATAGGATTTACAAGAACCTTTGCATGTTCAGCTTCCTTCATTGATACTAAGAAATCAAAATGTTCTATCTTTGATTCAAATTTTTCTATAGCCTCTGTTATATGTTTGGATGTACGAAGTGGAGAAGTTGGCTGTAAGAGAACAAAATAGTCTATAGACTCCTGAAGTCTATTCTTCAATATATCTTCCAACACCATAAAGGTTGTTGCCTTATCATTAGACAACGCTTCCCCTCTCATCATTACTTCTGCACCATAATGTTGAGCAATCTCTGCATAATGTTCAGAATCCGTTGATACTATTACATGATCAAACAAACTAGTCTCTAGTGCAGCTTCTATAGAATAAGCAATAAGAGGTTTGCCACAGAGATCTATAATATTTTTATCTTTTAAGCCCTTTGAACCAGAACGTGCCGGTATAATAGCTATTCGTTTCATTCATTTAAACATTTAAAGGTTTGACATCAAAAAACTTTTTATACTTTGGCTTTTCACCATGTAGAATATTCTTTGTTGTTTGATAATACAATTCTGCAGAATGCTCCTTATAATAAGGAGTATCAGTTATTTGTTCATCCTTATGAGAAATAGTAAACCGAATTGCATGAGTAATAGCTTCTGCTGTGCAACGTACATCTAAAATGCTACTACTTTTAACGCGACCTGTCTGTCTATCACCTATATTTATAGTAAAACTTCCTAAAGAAGGAACTTCTATAATACCACTACTAGAATTTCCAATAAGAGCAACAGACTGCTTTACAATATAATGGTATGCATCAGGATGAAGATTGCTATAAAAATGGCAATTTTCATGTGTTTCACAGAATTGCTTTACTCTCTTTGTAATTTGATCTGCATGTGTGTCTGCATTGGAGCCAATAAATACAAAGGTATAATCTAAGCTAAATGGCTCTACAGCTGTCAACACCTGTTCTACCTGTTCTAACGGAGAAACATCGTTTAAGGTCTCAGGATGGAAAAGCACAACAAATGAATTATTAATATTCAAAAGTTCTCCTGGGACATTATTTCTATCAATATGAAGACAGTTCTCTGCTCCTAAAGCACCAAGATAATATACAGTTTCTGGAGCCTCACCTAATTGTATTACTCGCTTACGATATTCCTCTGTACTTGTTATATGCCAATTTGCCATTTTGGTTATAGAATGACGGATAAACTCATCATAGTTCGCCTCAGTCAATTCGCCACCATGGAGATGCAAAATTGGCACACGATGCATAGCTGCAGCTATTGATACTGCATAAATTTCATATCTATCCCCCAATATTATCAGAAGATCAAACTTATGGTCTGAGAAATATTTACTGAAATCATCCAAAGTTTGAGCCATAATGTGGCAAGTATCATCAAGAGAGTCCATCTTTTGCGGGATGGCATCCTTATAATCTATTCGAAAACCATCTTGTTCGATGATATTAACAGCACTACCAAACTCAGAAGCCAGCAAGGCTCCTGTTGTTAATACAGAGAAATCTACTTCGTCATCAGCATTAAGCTTTGCGATATAGTTTCTTACGATTCCATAATCGGCACGCGAGCCTGTGACAAAAGCTACTTTATATTTTTTCATTCTATTTTTATTTTATAGCCTCTTCTACAATAGCCTTCAGATGCGTATAGCCCTCATCAGAGAAATGCAATCCATCCAAAGTATATTCAGAACGCAAATCACCAAATATATCAGACAATGGCTTCATGTCTATAATAGTTACTTGCTGTGAAAAGGCTGAGATTAAACGTTTATTTAATTGGTCTATACGCTTGTTTGACCTATCCAGCCGCCCATTTGTATTGGAAATTAAGAGAAAATAAATCTTTGCCTTTGAATTTCGTTGAGTAATATAGTCAAAAGTTTGAGCAATACTATCGACTATAAACTCATCAGTACATGGGTAAACGATATCATTTGTACCATGCATCACGATATAAGTATTTGACATACAATTGAGTAATTCACGATCCAAGATATATTGCTTATACTCTACAGAGGATATTCCTCTAATGCCACAATTGCGAACTTTCTTACCTGCAATTTCAGTACAGTTCCAATTATCCAATTGAGAATGACCAACCAAGCAAATCGTATCTTCACCATCACATTGTGTGAATATATCTTTTTTCTCTTGGATACGACTCAATATACTCTCTGTCAAGAGACTACGACCTAACTTTTTCTTCATCAAGACTAAAGCCAACTCGAATTCGTTTACAGAATTGACAACAAGAGCCTCAGACTGTAGCAAATCAAAATACGAGATTCTTTCTGTTCCATCTCCAATCATAAAGGCTGGCACGACTTCAACTTGAGAACTTTTATTAAAAGAAGGTTCAAGAAAATCTACGCCAGTAGTAACCTTTCCGACTATTGGTAAAAATGCCCCCACATATGCAGAAACAGCATCTACCAGAGTTTCTCTAGTCAAGAAAATCGCCTTGCCAGAAATCAACATTTTGGGAGATTTATCTTCTGGTAATTGGCTAGTCACTTTTCTTTGTGTAGATATTAAATTTCTATTAATTCATCTTCACCGAAATCACGCATTGCTTTCGTACCCAAAACATCATACCATCTCATTGGACTTACACCATTGCCCGGGCGCTTACAGGTAAGGTTCTCTTCGGTAAAAATTTCGCCTTTTCGGATTGCCTTACGAGCCACGATAGATTTACGGGCAATATTAATATTACGTCTTTCAGATTCTGTAACTTTCTTACCGCCCTCCCCGGCAATAACTTCTATACGACGAACATTTTGGCAAAGTTCCTTTAATTCTTCTGGTGTTGCAGAAGCCTTGTGATCTGGACCTGGCAAGTTTTTGTCCAATGTAAAATGCTTCTCAATCAGGACAATGTCCTTCATACAAGCTCCAATAGCAGCTACATAGCCTACAGAATGATCAGAGAAGCCAATTTCTATATCCGGGAATTCTTGATGCAACGTATCTATTGCGCTTAGGTTCACATCCTTATCAGGTGTTGGATACTCAGTATTGCAATGAAGAATAATCAAATTCTTTGGATTTTCATACTTACAAATAATATCCACAGCTTGATGAATCTCCTCTATCGTGCACATACCAGTTGAAAGGATAATTTTCTTGTTTGGTATTTTATACTTAGCAATTCTCTCCAAAAAAGGAAGATTGGTTACCTCCCCCGATGGAATCTTCCAAATTGCCTGCTTCTGCTGTTCCAGAAAAGCAATGGAATCCATATCAAATGGTGTAGAGAATGTATCAAGTCCTAAACTGACGGCATAGTCACGAAGCTTGATAAACTCATCATATGGCAGTTCCAACTTACGGGTCATCTCCAATTGATTCTCATCATTACCAGTTGTTACCTTTTGGTAATCTGCCTTTGGAGCATATTTCGATATAAGCTCTGCTGCCTTGAAAGTTTGGAACTTGACAGCATCAACACCACAAGCCTTAGCTTCATCTACCATTTTCTTTGCCAGCTTTGGATCTCCACAATGATTACATCCAATCTCTGCTATTATATATATATGTTTCATATTAATTATATTTATGACTTTTCGATTCTATTTCTTTTGCAGGAACCCCAACTACTGTAGTATGAGGTTTAACATCTTTAATGACTACAGCTCCAGAACCAACCAAAGCCCATGTTCCTATCGTCAACTGGCCATTTATAACAGTTCCTGAACCAACAAAGCTTCCATCCTCACAAATAACATCGCCATTCAATGTTGCATTTGTTGAGATATTAACATGATCTTTGATATGGCAGCCATGCTCAACCAAAGCTCTCGTATTGATGACACAATTATCACCAACAGAACTTCCGTGATTTAATATGGCAAGTTTTCCAATAAAACTACCCTCACCAATTGTTGCAGCTTGAGAAACAAGAGCAGATTTATCAATAACATTGATAAGAGATAGCTTTCTCTCTTTAAGTTTATCAAACCATATTTTACGTTTTGCATTGTTGCCTATTGCTACAAAATAAACATAATCCTCAGGATTTACAATACAATCAATTGTATTACCTAAAATAGGAAAGCCCTGATGTTTTTCTCCTTTGGATTTTATATCATCCAAGAATCCCACCATCTGGAAATTCATGTGGTCAACAGAATCCAATACGGATTTGGCGTAACCACCAGCGCCAACAATTATTAACTTTTTCATTTGTTAGAATTGATTTTCTATTTTCCAAACTCTTTATTTTTCAGTTCTTCTTTTAACGAACAAACAAGCAGTTGTCCATTCTTCTCGGCTACGATATAGCCATCCAAGCCTTGAACTACCACTTTGCTTTCATCGGCTACATGAACCACACTGTTCTTGCATTCATACAAGCGGATATTCTTGCCTACGCTGCAGCAATATAGCCATAGCCTGTTTCTGGACGGTTTGGCTTAATACCGATGGTAACGATGGCGTTCTTATCGGAAGTATAGTTCAATGCTTTGCTGAGCACTCGCTGATACTCTGAGGTATTAATCACCAGGGCATCGGATGGTGTCACCACGATGTTGGCATCAGGATACTTCTTCTGAATCATCCAGCAGGCATAAGCGATACATGGAGCGGTATTGCGAGCCTCCGGCTCTGATAATATGTTATCAACTGGCATGTCAGGGATTTGCTCCTTGACAATGCGAATGTATTTCTCGTTTGTCACTACCCACATATTTTCGACAGGACAGATTGGCTTCAATCTATCTACTGTCAATTGAATGAGAGAACGACCGACACCCATCACATCTATGAACTGCTTTGGGTAATCGGGGGTTGACATAGACCAGAAGCGGCTGCCTACGCCGCCGGCCATGATTATAATATGTATGTCGTGCATTAATCTTGTTATTTAAATAATAAAGATTTCTAAAATCATCCCGTCCTTCTTTACCATTAAAGAAGGCTCCACCTCTCATCTCGGTCTTCTCCCTCTGGGAAGAAGAAGGAAACCGCCCTCCGGTGCTCGGAACCGCTACGCTACAGGGTTGGCGGACCATCAAAGGTCTACGCCAGGAATAATCTCCAGCATCTGACAATGTACCTCACGATAGTATTCTCGTGCAAATTCGATAATTTGTTTCTTCAAATTCTTCTTTTTCAGACATATTTGTTTTAATTAATTAAAAGTCATATCACAATAAGGTTTCTTTTAGTTTTTCCTCCAATAATCCAATTTGTCGCATTTGAATTTGAAGAGCTTTTTGAACTTCTTCATAGTCATTCTTCGTTTTCTCTAGTTCTTTTGTTAATTGTGAATTTTGCTCTGTTAACCGAGTTAATTCTTGAACATAAGTGGAGACCATCGTATCTAAATTCTTTGAAGATTTTTCATTAAGCCAATTCCAGACCTCAACAGGCATTCTTCCCCAAAAGCCAAATGGGATGTTATTTATTGTTAATATTAATATCGATGCCGACTCAAAATCATTTTGTGAAATTTTATCATAAGTTTCTTGAACATTAAGCTCTGTTTCAACAAAAGCAGCAGAATCTTCAAAAATATACAATGTGTCACCTAATGATTTTATTCTATCCTTCAAAAGATTAACATTCTCTATATTGTTACGGTACATTACCAATAAGATATTACTCATACTACAATTCCTCCAAAGTCAATCTGATTTTATTTTTCATTTCAGTTTCTCGATTTTCCCAACTACCATCCCAAACAATTATTAAAGACAGTTTATGTGGCTTACCAAGACATGGTGAATACAAACTTATGGAAACCGTCCATTCGCCTCCATTGAATTCGGCTGGAGTTTCAAAAGTACCTATAGTCATTGAAGCTGGTAATGTTTGAGCTTGTCCGCCTGGAGTACTTTGGGATATTGGTGGTAAAATAGTCAAAATAGAAAAACTCTTCTTTCCTCGAACTGGAATATAAGTTTTCTTATCATCTTCATTCCAACTTAATGGATAATCACCTGACAAAAGTTCTGTTCCACAAGTCATTCCATGCCCTTTAAAAATAATACTTTCAACATGCAATTCACAATCATCAGCATTAGAATTACCATTATTAAAAATATCAATTGCCCCATGATAAGCTTTAGCTCTTATATTTGTCTTGTTCTCATCAAGAACCTCACTTACATTCTCCTTATGCAACCGAAACTCTAAAGCAGGTTTTCGAAGGTAAGACTTTATTGCATCTGAAAATAATGCTACTAAAACAGCTCCGATAGTTCCTATAGCCTGAATAACAGTTATACAGTAATAAAAATATTCTCCTGAACTAATTTTCTTTGTCCAATCGATATTGGGAACAAATACTTTCCACGGAATAATATTTCCTAATATATAAGCAATAATCAAACTAATAAAGAAGAAAAAATATTTCTTCATATATATTGTTACTTGTATAAGTTTAAACCATATTGAAAGGACTATCGAAGTCCTTCAACATCACATGCTTTGTATCTTTCTCTGAGAGATTGGCATGTTCTGTTGGAATTTTCCAATCGATACCGAGGGTATCATCGAGGATGCTGATGCCTCCATCGGCTTCTGGATGATAGAAGTTATCACACTTGTATTGGAAGACTGCAGTCTCTGAGAGGACTGCGAAACCATGAGCAAAGCCCTTAGGGATGAAGAACTGGCGATGATTGTCTTCTGTCAGCTCTACAGCCACATGCTTGCCATAGGTTGGTGATCCTTTGCGGATATCTACAGCTACATCAAGCACTCTACCCTTTACGCAGCGTACCAACTTACTTTGGGTATAAGGTGGGCGCTGGAAGTGCAAGCCTCGCATTACGCCATAACTGCTCATAGACTCATTGTCTTGGCAGAAGTGAACACTGTGTCCCAGGATTGGGGCAACCTTTTCTTCAAACTCTCGCTCGCTGAAACTCTCGAAGAAGTAGCCACGAGCATCACGGAAGAGGCGTGGCTCTATAATGAGTACGCCATCTATATCAGTCTTGATTATATTCATTGTTTTCTAATATTCTAAATTCTTTTTTAGTGTTTGATTTTTCTCTTCAAGTATTGAAAGGAGATACTTGCCATAGTCATTCTTCAGCATAGGCTGAGCATTCTCTCTCAACTGTTCTGCGGTAATCCAACCCTGACGGTATGCTATACCTTCCAAACAAGCCACCTTCAAACCCTGTCGCTTCTCCAGGACCTCAATAAAGGTGGATGCTTCAGAAAGGGAATCATGGGTTCCGGTATCAAGCCAGGCGAATCCTCTTGCCATGGTCTGTACCTTCAGCTGCTTATCCTTCAAGAACTCCTGATTAACGGTGGTGATTTCCAACTCACCACGAGCGGATGGCTTGATATGCTTGGCTACTTCCACCACCTTATTAGGATAGAAGTACAAGCCCACCACTGCATAGTTGCTCTTTGGATGTTCAGGCTTCTCTTCGATGCTCAGGCAATTGCCTTGCTCATCAAACTCAGCAACTCCATATCGTTCCGGATCACTTACACGATAACCAAAGACGGTAGCCTTGTTGTTCTGCTCAGCATCTACTACTGCCTGATGCAGCATCTGATTTAATCCTGCACCATAGAAGATATTATCGCCTAATACGAGGCAAGCAGAATCATTACCAATGAATTTCTCTCCGATAATAAAGGCTTGGGCTAAGCCATCTGGTGATGGCTGCTCTGCATACTCAAACTTCACACCGAACTGGCTTCCATCGCCTAAAAGGCGCTTGAAGCCTGGCAAGTCAAATGGAGTTGAAATAATGAGTATCTCACGGATACCTGCCAACATCAATACTGATATTGGGTAATATATCATCGGTTTATCAAAGATTGGTATCAGCTGCTTGCTGATTCCCTTTGTGATAGGATACAAGCGTGTACCGCTACCACCTGCTAATACTATTCCTTTCATATAATTATTATTTATTGATCAATAACATGTTTTCTAAAATCATCCCTCAATGGTCTTTACACCCCCTTCGGTTCCCCCGTTTGCGGGGGACTGAAACCTTCTTTACCATTAAAGAAGTCATCTTTTCGAAAACCTACCCGTCCTTCCTTACCCTTAAGGAAGGCTCCACCTTTCTCACCAAGCCTCTCTTTCCTCAGGAACGAGAGGATGTAGCTGGCTGCGCTATAGCCTCCGCCAGAGTTTTGGTATCGTCAGCGGAGCCTGTGCCCTAAAGGGCTGCCGATGAGAGTTCAACGCAATAGAATTGCGAGTGTTTGTCGGCTGGCGCATCATAGTAATCTACCACTATCACGTAATCGTTTCTTCATTCCTTGCATTGCAGATTCTGCCCAAAGCTTATAGTCTTTCTTCATCACTTCCTTCTCCTCTTCAGAGAAATCAGAATGCTCGATTTGAAACTCTACATACTTCTCAGCTGAATGCTTTGCATTATCAAGTTCTGCCTCTGATACCTTAGCGATTGTCATCCGCTCACCTATAATGGCACAGATATACCCCTCGACAAAGGCTGTAATGTAATCTTGATTATTTCGATATATCATAATACTATTATATTTAACTCTTCGCAGCATCATTATTCTTTTTCTAACTCAAATGAACCGACTCTGCTATAACCATTTTACTCAACTCAGGAAGCATACGCTCTATCTTCTTACATTTCACCTTATTATAATAGAAGTCCATATCGTCCAAAAGGTCGTAGCATTGTTCCTTCGGCATATCTCCTCCATATCCTCCTGCTACGATTGCAATTGCTGCCAATCTGCGGGCATCTTTGTCTATATGAAGGTCATATACTCCTTTTAATATGGTAGGTAATGTCTCATAAATGACATTGCAATAGTGCAGCAACTCAGGAAATTCATCGGATTCCGTGAGATAGGCACTTAGCATTTCCTCTTGGTATTGGCGGAGAAGCAAGAAGTACTTCTTTTTGGCAACATGTCCCCTGATGTTTTGTGTCATTACCCAAAACAGGGCATGAGAGAGGACTATTCTGTCCTCACTGGAATGATAATAGAAGAAGCTGTCTTCTGGCTTTCTATTCACATTCAGACGTTGCTCCATTTCTGCAAACATCTCTTTACGTATATCTCTTAATTCTTTAGCTGCCATAAGTTTATTTGTTTATCATTTCTTATGATATGTCTTGACAATTCAGAAGTCTTCCACTCCCTATGTATTCAATATGACACGGCTCGTGTACAGCGACACTCCATCATAAAGAGCATTCGGAAGTAAAGAAGCAAAGTATTCTTCGCTATTCGCTTGTTGTTATTTGATGATTGAGTTGACATAAGAAGCACTTTAATTTACAGGTAACTTTCCTGCTAAATCCATAAAATTAGCACTCAATTTATTAGACTTGTACAAAGACAACATCTTAAGCCAAATAAATTTCACACACGCATGTATATATACCATATTATACTTAAGTAATGTACATATGAAAGGGCATAACAATCCCACACATAAAATAAACCCTATACCTAAAACTTTAAGCCAAAACAAATATGTTGAGTCTTGAAATGGTACAATATCCAACAAAGAAGGGAAACATTCTTTTACAAAGAATAAAATGCCTACAGAAAGAAATAACATATAGAAGAAATGGTATACATAGTGCATTGTAATTCTCTCTTCTGAATGTTTTTCCATTTTGAACATGTGAATTAAACCAAATAGGATAAATGGAACATAACTGCATAGAAGAAAACCACACAAACATTCCTCTTCATTCATCAGAGCCGAATACTTTGCAACTACATGCAAAAGGAAAAACGTCACAGCCAAATGAATCAAGAATTGCCATCTATTCTTTAATGAAACGAACTTACGCAGAAGTTTAAAATGCCCTTTACATTCTCCAACAGAAGTTTTGTCTTTTGCATAGTCATCTCTCAACATAAAGACCAGCCACTTAACAAGCCAATAAAGAGAAACATAAATAGAGAAAAGACTTAATATGGCTAAAAGCTCTTCATCGAAAGGCACATATTGGCATCTTAGCAATTCGTCAAAAATGAAAATCACAATACTGTAAGCAAAAGCAAACATAGGTCCTTTCTGCTGCTCTTTCTTGTTCTCTATTGCATCAGCAAAGTTTATTACATTATTGTCCCAATTAGTTATTTTTGCCTGAAGTTCAAATTTTGCCAAGTCAATGTTCCCCATAGCTTTCGTGCATTCCTCATACAAATCTTTATATGTTTCCTTATACTTTTCATTCTGCGTAAACAAAAATACAGACTTGTAATCAGAGCTTTCTTTTACAGAATCTAAAGAGATAGTTGGCTTTATTCTCTTCGTATATTCTACGATTTGACTCTTAATATCTTTAAGTACCTCATATATGAAATTATTGTCATTCCTCCCAATGCACAAAATAATGAGAGTAGCCAAGATACCAACAAATGTTTGGCTAGAACCTAAAAACGAAATACTATACACCTCCATTATCATCTTGTATAATTATAACTTTTCTTGCAGACAATTTTACAAACGTGCCAAATATATCTTTTACACTTTTATATAGCTCTTCGTTATGAAAATAACATACATGAAATGTTTCATCACCCATTTTCTGTACTGTAAGAACCATACTATACTTTGGGACTAACAGAAAAAAGTTCAGACCTTCTACAATTGATAAATCATCACGTAATACATATAACTGTAAATCAGAAACAGATTTTGTATCGAGTAAAATTTTATTTATGCGATCTTGTTCTTTAAATTTATCTGTTCCTCCACTATTCTTATATATAAATTGAAGACTATTCTGTTTCTTAGACATATAGCTTTCAAATGATTTCCAAAAATCATGTAAAACCTGTTTACGCTTATCATCTCCCTCTACCAAAACTTCTGCTTTATTGTAAGTATCTATCAAATAATCTAGATTCTCGACAAAAATATCTATTTCATCAACATTGTCAAATAGAAACTTTAAATAAATGTAGTTCTCTATTGGATCATTGAGAATGAAATTATTAGGTTCATCTTTCTTAGATGAATCAACTAAAGCTGCATAAAAGGTATCAAAATTTCCATATTTTAATTTATCATCATGTCTTTCCATATTCAATTTTCCTTTACGCATCAAATTATTTCGAGTTGCTTTCTTTGACAACTCCAATCAAATAATCTTTCTTTATATCATCAACTGTCAAATGATGTGCAGATAGTGCTTCTTGAATAAGATTGCCATCCACATCATTCAAGTCATAATCTTTAAATTCCATCAAGAACTTATCTATACTTGACTTAAATTTGTCCAATAGTGTAGGAGTCATAACTTTTACATCATGAGTCAAGTTAGCACGATGATCCAATGTATTAGTTGGTGCCACAAAAATTCTACAAACATTAGCCTTGCCATACTTTTCTTCAAACCAAGCACAATGATTACACATTTGACCCGCCTCAGACTTCTTGATTGTATTACGGTCATCCTTGACCTCATTCTTACATTCAAAAAAGAGATATTGATTATGCACACCACACCAGAGATTGTCAGGACCGACTTTATACTCATTGTCTGGGCGCTGACTTTCAAAGCCAAGCATTTCCCCAATTTCCTTTAATGCCTCTTCAAAAAGAGTTGAAGTTCGACCAAAGCTCAAATTATCAAAGACTTCTCTACTCTTCAAGCGCATCTCTCGATAATTTTTATATTTCTGTAGCCAGCGTTGTATATTAGAAAGTTGCCCTGCACTCTTAAATTCCATTTTCTTATAATCGATACCATGTTGAGGATATAAAAGCCTTGAATTTTTCTCAAATGCAGTCTTCTGGATATGAATAGAATCTAATTCGCTGATAAAGTATTTATATCGAGCAAGAATTTGCTTATACCAAGCTTGTTCTTGTAGATTGCCTTTACACATGTTTATGACATCGCTTACTATCTCGCAAGCTTTTTCATAATTACGATTATAGGCAGCATACTCATATTCACGTTCTTTCAGCATAATGGAATATACATGGTTATTACCATCAACTTCAGATATATTATCCATTTCTTGTTGATAATAAGTCTTCCAGTTTACGTCTCTATTTAAAGATTGGTTGATTAATTCTACAAGATTTTTGCGACTATCCTCACTTTCCAAGATTTCTTGCTTCAGACTATCTACCAAATCATTAGCAATCTCTATTTGCTTTCTTGTTTGAGCAGAAAAATAACATGCAGTATGATGGTTTATCATAAAATTGACCAAATCAGAACCTATGATTATGATGACACTATAATCTTTCTCTCCACGAACACTTCTTCCTAATCCTTGTTCTATTTTCTGTACTTGCTTCAAAATTGTCACCTCGCTATCTTCCCTGCAATCCATCTCGTAACGATCAGACAGATTATCACAAATAGGAAGTGAATCTATCATCAAAATACGGCAATCATTATCTGGAAGATTAACACCGTCATATCGATTCACCAATACATTTAACTCTGCCTTATCTCCTTTTCTTATATTTTCAATAACACTATTGATGTTGATTCTATTTGTTACAACTCCACCAAAACGATCATAATCTTGAGCCAAATAAGAAGAAGGTACAATCGCAAAACGAGGCACAGGAATTTTGGTATTGGAAAATAACTTTATCATGGACAAACGTGATAGTTTCTCGTCTATCAAAGAAGGAAAGAGAATCATCTTCTCACCAGACCACTTTTGAATATTATCTGTCAACGGATGCACGACATCTTCCTCTTTGAACCCAAACCCCTTAATGAAGAAAGAGTCATCTTGGGTTGTGGCAGACATCAATATGCGATGAGAGGCATTGGCAAAGCTACCAAATTTTTCTATTGGGCAAAATATTGGTGATATTTCTATACCTTTACCTGTTATGAACATCTGACAATCTTCAAGATTATCTTTCAAGAGAGGCCATGCAAATAGAACTGCTTTATCATCCGTCTGAGCACCCAACAAGCCAGTCACCTCATGCAGTTTCTTAAACCAAGACCAATATGGGATTTGAAGTAAATCAGAAGAGCCTTTTTCTATATCAAGTAGAGTTCCTGCACCTTGTTCTTTCAAGTCATCATAAAACAAATCTAACAATTTGTCATACAAATTATTATCACTTTTAATACGAATGGAAAAAGAGGACTTGATGGATTCGATACAAGCATGTGAATCATCAAGAACAACACTGCCTATTCTAGTAAAATTCGCATTCAATCCAAAGACAGTCTTTCCATTAAATAGTTTTTGAACAGTTGTAACCAATATTTTTTTACTATTCAAAAAATCAACAGGAATAACACTTCTTTCCATATCGGAAAACTGGCAGACATTTATTCCGAATTTATCAGCTTCTCTACATGTCTGACCAACCAGATATTCATTAGGACAGAGATACAGACAAGGTTCACCATGCTCATTCAATAAAGACTGAAGCATTAACAAACCTATCAATGTTTTACCCTCACCAGTATGAAGTTTGACGATAAGGTTACGATCTTTACATCGATTATCATACCAATCTTTCAAAACTCGTTCTTGAACTGGTCGTAAAGGACCCGCATCTGTCTTACGGTCTAGCCCATTATATATTTCAACAGGGTCAACCTGCTTAGCTTTTGGTTTTATACCTATTTTCTTACTAAAATCTATCATATCTCAATAAATTTTATTAAAACTACTTTTCTTCTTTAAAATATAGCTTATAATATGACAACCCTCTTTCTGCATCATATCCTTTTACTATATTGTCTTCTCCCCTTTTTATCAAAACCTCAAAATCATCATCAAGTATTAACTTTGACTTATTTCGATACTTTTTTAGTAGCTTTTCTACATTTTCGTATGTAGGGGTAAACAACTCTTCATAGCTTTCTTTTGTAAATGATGATTTCTGATTATAGAAATCAGTAAATTGCTCTTTTATTACTTCGTTTGGGAACACAGAATCCGATATTTTTTCAAGAGAGGTATCACCTATAGTCATAGCTGATAGGACTTGATCTATCATTTCTGCCTTCTCCTTCTTTGCTATAGAAGCATTTGATATTATAAAACTTCCACACAACTCTATAATCTGATTTGTTTTATTGACATCATCATTTCTCAATCTGATGCCGAGGAAATCATTATTCCAATATTTCACATCGGATTTCTTTTTGGAATTCAATAAAGAAATCAAATATCCAGTGGCAGAATCAACATTCACAATAAGGCATCCTTTAGTAATATTTCCTACCCCTTTTTCATAAGCAAGACTATACACTCCGTCAGAAAATTCTAATTTTAAAAACGTCTCTGGCTTTTCTGACTTAAATATTCCTATCGCATCCACATCTTTGTCTTCTACTATGACATGACGAAAATATGCAACATACAACAAACCTGAATCTATTTTTTTTGTCACCCCTTGATTAAATAAGTGCTTGGCTATTTGTTTTGAGACATCAAGAAAATTCCTTTTTTCATCAAAAGAACTTCTGACGAAAGAGAAAACTTCATTATAAGACAATCCTATATCATGAGAAAAATGATAGAGAGTTTCTGCTGGCATTCTCTTTAAAAGATTTCCCAAGAGTCTTCTTTCTGTAACATCGCTGATAGCCACTTCACTACTTGAAAGTACCAAAGTTTCATCAAGACATTTATTTCCAATTCCGTGTATTATCAAATGCTCTATTGAAGCATCATTATAATTTATTTTCATGTTGTAGCAATAATAAAAAAAAGATGAAGAGCAAATAGCATAAACCATAGATGAAATATACAAATGCTCCACAAAAAACGGAAACTATTATTTTGTGAACATAACTCGTTGTTTTCCAGAAATCCAAATTTCCAAAAATATATGCATATATTGTAAGCACAAGAGAGAAAATGATTATATTCCTGTTATATCGGATAAAACGATTAAAGCTCTTCGTCTTACTTTTCATTCGCAGAATCGTATCGCTAGAGCTTTGTATGACAATTCCAAAAAATGTCAATAACACTCCAAAGCATAACGAACCAAATTCTACAAATGCCCCCATAAATCTTTGGAAATTACCTTCATCTTCGGAAAAGGGGATGTATTTAAAAGACAGTATTGTACCCAAACATGCCAATATGAGTGGTATCCGATAGTCAAGCCATCTACTCATTTCCTATACAGTTCTTAACCTCTGATAATATTCGACTATATACGTTACGCATCTCCTGCCTTCGTTCTGTTTCCTGCAAATCAGAATTCAAGCTCTTTGAAGTCAATCGGAAATAAGGTTTAAAAACATCCGCAACCAAATCTATAGTCTGCATTGAATTTGCACTATCAGGATCCAAAGAATAGCCTTTTATTCTCACCTTCTCTACATTTCCCTTAGTGCGACCTAGCAATAATTGTCGAACAGATTTTAGATATTCTTTCATCATTCGAATAGATAGACCTTCTTTATTAAATCTCCTGCCAAATGTACTCATCTTTATCTCAAATCTGTCCGACTTGGCTTTTGCTGCTTCTGTAGCACATCGTTTAGAAATTCCATAAAGGCTACTATTCTCTTCTTCCATTGCCTCTAATATGGCCGTAGGACAGGTAAACTCTGCATAAAATTCCTTGTAATAAATCATTCTAACGGCCCTTTCATATTGACCTTTACGCAGAATAGCCAAGAAATCCAGTTGAATTTTTATATCGTAATGTAAATCTATATCGTCATTCCATATCTGAACAAAAGCCTTTGCTAATGTATCGATAAAACAACCATTTTTATTTCTCTCATATAGCAAAACATTGAGCTTCTGATCATAAAGAAAAGCATTTCCAAAAGAAAGTTTCTCAGTCTCTACATTTACAGGCAAAGCAGAGAATTCACCAGTCTGGTTATTCCGCTTTGGAGGAATATCCTTGTTTTGCCCTGTAATTATAATACCTTCTATACAATTGTCTAAACAATCCTTATAAACTTTTACGATATATTCTTTGTCATTAAAGTAGATTGCTCTACCAGACATATACCATAATACATCCGAAAAGGAGGCTTCCTGTTCTGTTTCAGATAAGTTCTCCAATCGAGGAGTTAAAACCTCTACATACTTTTTCTTATGTGTTGCCATATCATATATTTTTTTTAATAATAAAATAGAAACACTACATGCTCAATATAAAAATTCTCTAGACTACTTCTCATCGGGACTTTTTTTTGAGCAAGCATCAATCTGAGCTTTCATTTGAGCAAATTTTAGCTTTTGTAAAGCAAACCCTGCATTTGAAGTTTGTTGAGCATAATCAAAGTAGTTTTGATATTGCTGCTGGCTTATTTCCCTACCTTCATCAAAATACACAACATGCCCTTTTTTCAATACATCTATGTAAGTAATCTTTGTCAAAATAACTTTATCAAGGAAATAGATTACTCCTTTATGAGATATATCTAGCGCTTGCTGATATAAATAGAAAAAGAGTCTATTATTGCTAACTCCGAAAGTACTTTTTATCAACTCATTGCCTGTCTTATCAACAGAAGATGCGTTGAAATAATCAAGAACTTCAAAATATATGGTATCATTCTTTGCCATATCATGTCTAGAAAGACGAAAAAAGACATTTACATCTACTGTAAAATCCTGTATCTTAGCCCCAATATTGCGTACATTTAATACATCTGTACCATATTTTCCATCATCCATATCTTGCTGCTGATGAACAACTATAGAAAATATAGGCTGGACTTGACTTTTCTGAATGTCAGTCTGTTCTTGGCTAATTTTGTTTTGAGACATCATGACATGAATACTGACAATAGATGTTATCAATGTTGCAACACCAATTATCAAAGTAATCAGTATTGATAAAGAATCCTTATAAGTTGCGAGATAATCTAACATTTTATTCCACATTTTATCCCTTACCCTATATAGTTTGACAATAAAGTATATCACCATTACAGCGTCCCCACTATTTTACAAGCAGTTACACATATAAGTTTTTTGAAAAAAGTGATTATTGTATCGTTTTGCATAAGATAAGCTGCACTCGGCAATTTGAAAGCCAGCTTTCATTGCGCTCGTTTGCATTATCTTTTATGCCTATGCACACTCCTTCACCTCATCGGATTTCTCAACATAGTAACATGGAAGCATAGAGTTATTACTAGTAGAAGTCTCATGTTACCTTCCATCATTAATCTTTATATGATACCAAATCTTTTCTTCTCCTTCACAGTAAGTGTTTCGGTGGTCTTGAGTATATCAAATATACCTTGCAAATCTGCTTCTGTCAATTTACCGAAATACTCTCCTTCCAATAACTTCTTCAAAGGAATGGAAAAGAGCATGCCACAATCGACATAGCTGTCATATTTCAAAAAGTCTGGATAATTGGTCTGAAGAAGCAAATATTGGGTTGCAAGAAATGCCTCTGAGTAAGCTGACTTCGGACTCATCTTGGTATTAACCAATACAGAGCCATAACAGATTTGTCGTTCACTATCTACTCCTATTATTACCATTTTCTTGGGCTTCTGCTTTCTACCATCCTTGAATACCAGCCCCTCATCTATAGAAATGACGGTTCGTATCAAAGTACCAATTTCCAACTTTTCTTCTGTCACCTTGCGTAGATTGTCAAGGTACTCTTGTTGTAATTGCCTTAAATCCATGCCATTGCCTTTCGAAATGATTGGCGCTCACGAATCACATTGAGCATAGACTTTGTTGCTCCTGCAGACTCTGCCATTTCATACATCGTAATCTTTGTATCTTCACCTGTCTTATCCGCAAGACGCTTGGCACGTTTCCATGCCTTATCCTCATGTGACTTGTCGGACAAATCAAAAGAGGCTATATTTCGGCATTTATCTATCCACTTATCCAACATCTTGACATCCGCAACAGATAATTCATCCATATTGCATTGGGCATCCTTGGCTGCCAACACCAACTGATGACCATCCTCTGAAATGACGACATTCAAAGAATCTGCAAAACTCTTTAACTCTGGCGAGGACACATCAGCCTTGCCCTCCACTCCACGCAAAACCTTATAAGTAAGCGATGGCACTGGCCCATGCTTTCTTGCTACAAAAGTATCATAGATGATGGGTAATCCATATTCTTTCAATTGGTTCTGTTGTGCAAAATACATTACCTTAAAGAGGTGGATGTAGTCCACTCCTTCTGGGAATGCCTTAAGGATGTATAGCACTACAGCCTTTATTTTTAATATCTGATCTATTGTCTTCATTATTGTCTCGTTTTTATGTTATGAACGGTACAAAAATACGCTTTTTCTATGAAACAGCCAAAATAATTGATAATATTTAATACTATTCAACAGTAGCCAGCTGCCATCTATGGGCTAAAGTGATTGCTTATTCCTGCTCGTCTTCAGTCATGTCTCTTGGGGCTACACAGAGACCTAAGCCCTCGAAGTCTTCATCAATTGGCAATGAGTCTATTCCAAAATATTCTTGCATCAAAGCTTTGGGTTTCTTGGCATCACTGCACATAATTTCTTGGAAGAACTTAATACAGAGGTCTCGGAGATTACCTATTGCAGTGGCATATTCATCATCTACCATCGGACCAAAAATGGCGAGGTCGGTGAATTCCAAACCATATATCTTATAGCTGATATACCATGTCTTGGGCTGATGGTCGAATCCTAAGGTCGTAATATAGGGTTCGGACAGGCATTTGCCGTCGTCATCCACTCGCTGTCCAAATGATCGTGCTATCGTGGGATATTTCTTGCGGAACGGGCGCTTTACCTCATAATAGTCATCGCCAGGGATAGGATGATCCACTCCATTCCATACGAAGTCGAGGATATTGCCCCAGTTGCAGGCAACATGGATATAGCCCTCTTGCATCAAGAGATAGCACACCATATATCGCTCAGCAGACAAGCGTAAGGTCAGTTCCATGACTCTCGGACGTATCAGTTGATAAGCCATCATTCTGCCTTCCCCAGGCATCTGCGGTGGATTCTTGGTCAGAGCTGGACGGAAGACTATGGGCTTAGCTTCGTCAGAAGCCTTGCCTGCGGCATTGATTTCCTTCAACTTGCTGTCGGCAAATATCTTGGTAGCATCTGTCAGCATTTTGAGATGACCATCTGTTAACTTTTTGAAGATATCGAATACCTCATCGAGCATATAGAGACGACACTCACCTGTAGCATCCTCTTCCTTGCCGATTACAAGCAAAGATTTCTGAAGTCGATTGTATTTCGACTTATCATGAGGTACAGTGATGTAGTTGCCTTTGCCTGCCTCTTGGATTTCGCCTATCATATCGATTGCCTCTTGTCCAAGATTGTCCCAAACATACTGGGTGCTATGCTTCAAATGATAGTCAAGGGCTTGGGCTAGCTCATCCTTACGCCAGCTTTTTGGAAAACGGAAGCCCCAAATCTCGGCTGCCTCCAGCATATTTGCCTTAGTATCTACTGTTACGACGGTCTCGAAAGAGGGAGTCAATAAAGGTGGGTCTATTTTTGTTGTAATCATATATATTGCCTTATATACATTTATTGATGTCGATAAAGTACTATCTGTGAATCATCAGTAGTTGCCTGTATTTTGTTATTGTCGTTTGCCATAATCGTATAGGACATCGCACGCTAATTTCGCAGATGACGCAGATATTAGACCTATTCGATCTTAGATTTCGCAGATTCTGTTTTTGGCTTCAGAAATATGATGGTGTTAAATTTTATTTCTGAATTATCGCGATTTCCACATTTTCAATCTAGATGGCTGCGAGGACCTAATTCTATCGAGTTTATATCGCATTTCATGCTCTTTGCAGAACGAATGACCTATAGTTGTACAACCGTATGGCTGCAGTTGTACAACTATATAGGCTATGGTCGTACAACTCTGGAGCTATGGTTGTACAACTATAAGGGTCTTAGTTGTACAACTACAGAATTCTGATTTTTTGACGGAATCTACAAACTTAGATAACATACTGATTTACTGATAATTACATTTCTTTTTCATATTTTCAATATTCTTGCCGAAATATTTTCGAATCAGAAATACTGGAATTTTAAAGAGTTTTCATCAGAAATTTGTAAGAAATAATCCTTTTGAGTTTCAAAACCTCTCGAGCGGAAATGGAAATACCATCCGCTCAAGAGGAATCATATTCTATATTCGTTTCATAAACCAAGCAATGACTTGATTTGCCTTATATACTACCACACATTACGAAACGCAAAGCATTTTATGGCAAATTACTTGATTGGCAAACCGTTTCCCTGTTGATGCTCCATCTCTTGAAGAGCCTTTTTTACGAGTTCTTTGCGGGGTGGGAATGCAGCTCTCATTACATTGGCCAGAGCCTGATTCAGCAATTTGAGCTCTTGATTTACATCTTCGGTCGTATTAAACTCAGTCCATACTGAAATCATTAAGTTGGAAAACATCTGTTGAACAGAACCGTAGGTCAAACTTTCGTCTGGCGGATCAGCATAAAGCTTTGCTAATGTTCTTCCATTGACGCCGAGTAAAACTGCGAACTTTCTCTGAGAAGGAATACCCCATCTTGTCTGAATTCGGCGAATCTCTTTTGCAGCTGTGGTTAACCAACTATCCGCCTTAACTTTTACGGATATTCGGTTCATTAGGCAAACGCAGATTGGTCTCTATTTTCTCATATCGACCCATCTTGTTGCCAACAAACCTTAATAATATCCTAAAAAGTGTAAACCATGCTGCACTCTATAGAGTACATCACAGGAATTCCAAGATTATCTACTTTTGCAAGCGAAATCAGAATTGATTTTTTAATTCATATATATTAATGTATTAAACTCTCTGAATATGAAAGCAATGTATAAAAGCGAACTGGCTGCTTATGCCGGAGTGACACCCAGGACACTGAGGAGATGGCTGAAACCTTATCAGCAGCAACTGGCGGAACTTGGGATGAAACCAAAGGATCAGATCGTGAAACCTTCGGCCGTTAAGTTCATCTGCGAGACACTGTGTATCGATATATACCCATGACGGACAGGACGCTTTTGTAATGTTGTACCTTTGCAACGTCAATCAGAACAAACGGGATTGCTAATCTCTTTGGACTGACGATGACATAACTTGAGTATTAATCTTTTAAATGTTTTCAATTATGAGTAAGAGTTACAAAGTTTCCAAGAAGACCATGAACATGGGTCCTAAAGAGGGTAAAACCGTGTATAGCGTTCGCCCTTACAGTTACGGTACATTGACTACCAAGGATATTGCGAACCAAATCGCAATGGAGTCAACAGCTACTCCAGCAGATGTGATGGCGGTACTCGACCGCTATACCTACTACGTGAAGGAGAACCTGAAGAAGGGTTACGACATCGAACTGTTCGGCTTCGGCAAGCTCTATCTCCGTTTCCTCACCGGCAAGGCTGTGGAGAAGGAGAAGGATGCGACTGCCAAACTCGTTAAGAGTATCCTTCCTGCCTTCCGACCATCGTACTACCTCTTGAAGAACGGTAGCCGTGTTTACAACCTGATTCCTGATTCCATCGAACTCGTCAAGTATGGTGATGAGAAGAAGGACAAGCCTACTGGCGGTACTACCGATGAGGAGAAGAAGCCTACTACAGGCGACTCTACGAATGGCGGTGAGAACACTGGTGGTGAGAACGCTGGTGGTGAGAACACTGGTGGCAGCGAGAATACTGGCGGTACAGGTTCAGAGAGCGGCGACAACGTAAATTTCTAAGCAGTAATGTTCAACCCTTTAAATTGATCCATGATGATGAATGATTCCAATAGTTCCAAGAAAATTTCTTGGGTGCAAATCGTGAATGCCGTCGTGCAAGCTCTGATTGCTGCACTTACGGCACTGGGAGTAAGCTCCTGTGCAAACTATGTCAGTTAATAGTTAACAGTTTATAGTTTAAAGAGCCTATTATGATTAAAGATACATTTCCTATGAACATCGGGGAGGAGAAGGTACGCTCAGAGCGTACACTCCTCGCCGGAGTAGAAGACGGCAAGAACATGAAGTCTGCCGACTCTGTGAGATTTCTGGTGCTGCATTGCTCGGCTACCCGACGCAATCAGGACTATAGTGTGGAACAGCTGAGACGTGACCATAAGGCACGTGGGTTTTATGATATCGGCTATCACTTCTACATCCGAAAAGATGGTACGATGACGCAACACCGCAAGCTGCTGGAGGTAGGGGCTCATGCCCGACCTTATAATAGATGCTCTATCGGCATCTGCTATGAAGGAGGTCTGGATGAGGAAGGCAAGCCTGCCAATACGCTCACCAAAGAGCAGGAGGAGCGAACCGCTGATTTGCTCATCAATCTCCATCAGCTTTTTCCGAAAGCAAAGATTGTGGGGCATCGTGATTTGCCTGGTACTTCGCCTAAGGAATGTCCTTGCTTGGATGCTCATGCGATCTTTGGTTGGATTGAGAACTTGCCGATTTCGAATCACCCCGTCCCTCTTTAGCCAAAGAGAGCTCTACCGCTTTCCCCAAGCCCCTTTTCTTCGCCATAGTTATGCAGGATAGGACCGCATGGGGAAAGGTGGGGGCTAGGCGGGGCATCAAAATCCGAAACTTCGTTTTCAAAATTTTGCATCACACCATTTCCATATACCCTATTCTATTTTCTGTAAGAAAGCTTTGGGAATATATCCTGTCGTAACAGCACACAATCCCTTGATACTCACATAAAGCTTATGATCTTTTTTGATGCGGACGACATAGCCTTCCGCTCCTTTCAAAGGACCTTCTATGACTCGGAACTTGTCGCCTTTGGTAAACTTCGGATTATACTCATCGTAAAAATCCAGTCCTTCAACACCTGAAGTTGCGACAATATTGAAGATTTTCACTTCACGTTCTGAAATTTTTGAAGGTTCTTTCAAGTTCTCAGAATTCTTTCCACGATAGAGCATCACTTTATTGAGAAATTTGCGTTCAATCTCTTCGGCTTCTATTCTCGTTGAACGAAAGAGAATGAGAGATGGCATAATGGGAACTTCCTTCACCAGTCTCTTTTTCTTATTCTTGTCCCAATATTCTTGTTTCACATCATAAATGTGTTCTATCTCATTGGTAACGAAATAAGCTTTGATAGGCTTTCCTTTTCCAAAAAATATCTTGAATGCGTACCAACTCTTCTCGTTGTCTGGTTGTAACATTGTTTATTTTTTTCCGTTTCGATCAGGATACAATTCTCATTCCCCCGTGTCGTGAAATCATGTTTCAAAACACTTGGCAAGAAAGGGTTGGTTAGTCTATTCCCGATACCGGAAACCTCTAATCACAGACGTACTCCTGACCCAAGAGCATGATAGTCTGCAACCCTTGAATGATTAGCTATCCGATTCCTTTGTCTTAAAACCCTTCCCTAAATCACTCCATTTCTTCTGAATCTCTACATAAGAGACACAGAAAAACCGAAAACATTCGTTCTATCAACGACTTATCAGATTACAATCAAAATGATTGCTGAAAAATTGTTGATTTTCGTAGAATAACATTAAATTTTTAACATACATAATTTGCTAGTTTCCAACTTTTTTCGTATTTTTGCAACGAGATTCTGTGTCTCTTATGTAAAGATTCAGAAAAATTGGTTCATTTTGGTTCATTTTG
>ERZ1034626.273-NODE-273-length-37912-cov-42.493938_pt1 | contig 37912 bp, 16 predicted proteins | sample MGYA00520652_ERZ1034626 | MGnify/ENA primary metagenome ERZ1034626 (study PRJEB33766, sample SAMN09781765) | gut metagenome | biome: gut microbiome | host: Homo sapiens | place: Madagascar | study: EMG produced TPA metagenomics assembly of the PRJNA485056 data... | reverse complement strand
ATGATGTAAGGAGCTATGCCGAATGGCAGATTCGCATCAAGGAATACCTGGATGCATTGAAGACTCCACTCGGGGTTGAAGTGAAATAACAATGATGGATAAGACAGGTGACATGGCATAAAAAATAAAAATGCATGAGATATAAAAATCCCCCATACGCAAAAGAGCGTATGGGGGATTTTTATATTCAGAAACGTTTCAACCATCAACGTTTCTGCGTTTCACTAAAATTTATCTTCCAACAAATTCAAACTTATCTTCTAACCACAATCTTTGCAGCCTTGCCCGAATTGCCCTTCACAATCAGTACGCCAGCTGGCAACTGGCTGAGATTGATTTTTGCCACGCCATCCACCATCTTAGCAGATGCTACGCTGGCACCGCTCACGGCATATACGCTTACCGCAGAAGAAAGCATATCGCTAACCACAAGCTCGCCGGCTGCCACCTGTACATCCAGAGGCTGCTGAGCCTGGGTCCATGCAGAATCCCAGATAGAACCGATGCCGGTAGATGTGCCGTCGTCGGTGCTGATGCTCATCCAGCCGATGTTTTCCGTAACAGGATTCTTGCTGCTCAATGTGCGGTCTGGATCAGAGGTGTCGGCTGCTACACGCAACTGGCAGTAAGCTGCAGCCGGACCCTTAGGACCTGTTCGGAGCACAGAGAACAGTTTTCTGTTGAAAGTCTGATACTGGCAGAGGAAGATTGGGTCTTCCAGCTTTCTATCGAACTTCACATTGTTGGTGGTAGTGACATACTTAAAGGTAAAGGTGGTATCCTTTACGGTAAGTATCTTGCCGCTGGCCGTGGTGGTACCCTTCTCGATAGCCACATAAGATACACGCTGACCTACGATGGCAGGATACTTCTCCTTCATGCCATACTGGCGGGTCATCACCACCTTGAAACCATCCTTGGTTACATCCCATACACGCGCCATCATCGGATAATTCTTGTAGGTAGAAACCGGAGTTACGAATACCACCGGTGCCTCGGCAAATGGCTCGTTGAACTTATATTCTATGGTATCGCCACCCACACGCAGGGCGGTGCCCGCCTCGTTCTTCAGGTATCCGGCCTCGAAACGCAGGTCGCCTATCATGCCGTTACCTGATTTTGCCACCAGGTAAGAACTCAGTTCGCTGCCCTTTGAGAAATCATCTGCATCACCCTCGCAGTTCCATGGGAAGAACTTGGATGCAAAGTAATTCGTAGTCACCGATGATACGTTTTCCACAATGCGGGTAGAAGGATTCATATAAGATGCACTTCCGAATACCACGGCAGGAGCCTCGCTGAAGGTGCTCTTGTAGTAGCAGTAGTTGTCGGCATCATTGTCGGAAACCATGGTTCCCCACTGCAGGGCTTCTTCGCCCTCGGTGCCGTTTACCACGTTGGTCACCTCGCTTGAGTACAAGTCTTTGTTTCTATAGTCAACCACATGCACGCGATAGTAGTAGTTGCCTGCTTCCTCTACGTTCACCTTGTAAGAGTAAGCCTTGTCGGCATTCTCATCCACATCCACGGCAGCCACACGCTTCCACTCGCCGCTGGCACCCTTCTTGCACTCCACAAACATAGAGTCGGCAAACTCGCCGCTAGGGTTCTTCCACGACAGTACACACACTGAAGAGCGAGGTACGAAGGTAGAGGTGAGCTCCTTAGGAGCATAGGTAGGCGGATTGGTAGGCACATACTCATACTTCTCGTTATACGCCAGCTTCTCTGGCAGCGCCGCATAGTATTCGCCTATAGGGGTCAGCTTGTCGCCCGCAATGGCATAGCGGCAATCCTGCACATTATTATAATAGGCATAGCGCTCGATGTATGGCGCATCGTTCAGATAATCCAGGATAGGAGCCATGTGCTGCATCTGGATGGCATAGTTGGCATCGGTTCCCTTGGTGTCAGAACCCGGCCATCCCGTCCAGTTGGCACCGTAGTTCATCTCGGTAATCCAGATAGGGCGACCGCCGCAGCGCTGGCTGATGCTCTTCAGCTGGCTCTCCCATCCCGGTTTGTCCTTGAACCAGTAGGCATGCACGGCGATGAAGTCGCAGCGCCATCCACGGGCATCGATGGAATCGATGAACTCATAGAGCCAGTTGTAGTCGCCTGCCACGGCTGGCGAACCCAGTCGGCGTCCGGTGGCCATCATCTGCGGCCAGTTGGCAAGCACGTTCTTTACATCCACATCCTGCTCCTTGTCGTCGGCCTTGTTTTCCGGCTCGTTGTTACCCAGAATGTTGGCACTGCCTGTGTTGTTGCCCACATCGGCTATGCCTGGCCATCCCTCGTGGTGGTGCTGGGTTACGTATTCACGGTCTGTCCAGTCGTTGTGGTTGCTGGCATCCCAGTTGTAGCACCATGAGGTGTTGAACTTCTCCTGCACGCCGTCGTTCCAGTAACCTGCCCATCCGCGCTTGTGGGCGTTGTTCCATCGGCTGATGCGGATAAAGGAAATCCTGCCCTTCAGTACACCTGGGATATTGGCTATCTCCTTATCTGCCTGGTCGGCGATGAACACGCGGCTGTAACCCTGCCCGTTGGCAGATGTGGCGAAACAAACCATGTATCCACGCTTCAGCTTGAAACTGCGGATGTTGTTGTTGAACGCCTTGTTGCTCGACAGGTTGTAGATGCTGTTCACATTATAGCTGCTGTTGGATGAACCACCATAGTTCTCCTCGGTGAACACGGTGAGCGGCTCCTTGTCGGCAAACGGCAAGAGGATGCTGCCGCCGTTGTAGATGCGCAACTGGCAGTTCTGTCCGTTCTTTGCCTTTTCGCCGTTGATGGTGATATTACCCAGGAAAGCATCTGCCTTGCTTGGCACCAGCTTGTCGAAGATAACCACTACACGCTCGGTATTGGTGATGTTGATACTACCCGTTGTGGCAAAAGGGTTGGCAGATGAGATGTGATAATCCACATCCTCGCTCAGGGTAACCGGAGCTGTAACCTCAGCCACCGTCTGGGTGGTGTTGCCGGCAACCACCGAGAGTGATGTTGCCAGCAACGCTGAAACCATTATTTTTCTAATATTCATATATAAATTAAGTTGATTAAATAGTTACTAATCTGATATTTACCTAAAGAATTGCATCCCGGAATCCTTACTTCACTACCACTTTCTTGCCATCTACGATGTAGATGCCCTGTGGCAATCCGCTCAGGTTCTTGCCGTTCTTCTTCACCAGATGTCCGCCCAGGGTATAGATGCCCTGCTGGCCATGCGCCTTCTGGACAGTTACTTCCTGGATGCCGGTAGATGGTTCCTCGGCTCCGTAATAGTAGAGGCGGAAGTTATCGCAGATGCTCCACCAGCTGGAAGTGGTGTTCTTTTCCGACTTCATGCCGATGGTCATGGTAGTACGATACTTGGTGGTAACCTTCACACTGTTCTCATAAATACCGGCTGCGAAATACTTGGCTGCCGATGCCATATCATCAGGCACATACTGGTTGCCCACGCTGGCTTCCTTGCCCGACATCAGTTTCTTCTGCTGGGCACCATCCATGATGTGGCAGATGTTCTGCTTGTTGTTCACATTGCCCAGATAGATGAAGGCATCCACGTTGTTCTTGCCTGCCTGGTAATCCTGGTAGGCAGTGGTGATAGAGCCAGGGCGCTGGAATGCCTGAACCTTCAATTCATAGACACCCACTGGCATCTTGGCGAGTTTCTGGTTCATATCGTAGGCACGCTGGTAGAACTCGCCGCACGAATAGTTCAGGGTTGGCTCCATGCTCCATCCGTCGGCAGCATCCATGCCTGCATTCTGAAGCAGGAAACTGATATCGAATGGTTCATCGGCTGATGCGGCTACTACATCGCCCAGGAAGTTGCGCAGGGCGGTGTTTGCCTCTTCTTCCAGTTCCTCCAGTCGGTCGGCAGATGCCGTTTCGGCTTCCGTCTTCATCTTTTCCAGTTCTGCCTTGAAGGTGGCATCCGTGCCCTCCTTCACCTCCTTGTGAGGCACATCGAGCAGTGCCTCCATCTTGTCGAGCAGGGCGGAAACCTTCTTGGCTATATCCACACGCAGGGTGGCGGTAAGCTGCTTGGCTTCATCGCCTGTAAGGATGAGCCATCGCTGGGCACCGCCAGCCGCCGAGAAGTTCAGGGCGTTGGCCTTGATTCGGGTGGTTTCCTGTGCCGTCAGGCAGTTCATTCTGTTACTGGTTACGTTGCCTATCCAGTAGCCATGCTTGGCTTCGCCGTTTAGGGTGGCCACCTCTACCGGTGATGGCAGCAGGTGGAACTGCTCTTTGGCACTGATGTTATCCGTTATCTTGGTCTTGATGCCGTTGTTGCCCGATGTGCCATAGGTCATGTATCTGCCTGTGGCCACATTCTTCAAGCTGTAGTAGCAGGTGGCAGGGTCGAAGGTTACGTTCCATGCGGCACTGTCGTTGGCTGTTGCCTCGTCGGCACTCATGGCTACCCACTGCAGGTTGCCCGTCTTGTCGATGCGCAGGAACTTGGAAGAAATGCCCAGCTCCTCGTTCTTCAGATAATACTTGGTGTTGTCATCCTGCTCGAACACGTAGGCAGGGGTGGCAAACTGTCCGGAAGTGGGTGCCAATCCATCCTCGCCCAGGGCTTCTGCCAGCAGCGAGTTGGCGATATAGAGATTCTGGGTTCCGTTATCCTCATGCGCACCGTTTACGCCGTATGGCCACATGTGGGTGCCGTCGCCGTTAAGCTGACTGGCAGGGTTGTTATCCCAGAAGCGCAGGGCACGCGTTACTCTGCTTCCCAGCCAATAGCCGTGGGTGGTATTAGCGCGCAGGAAACTGTTGTTCTGCCAGGTGCCGATGGTTCCCACGCCTATGGCATGGAGCATTTCGTGGAGCAGGGTTCCCGTGCGCTGGTAAGAGGCACTGGGTCCTACCCGCATCCATCCGCCGTAGCTGCAGTCGGCAGTAGGCGTGTCGGCACCATAGTGTATGGAAACATGAAGTCCGTTGATGCCGGTGTATTCATTCCAGAGGTTGACGGCTTCCTTTGCCGCACTCTGAATACGGGTATCGGCATCGCCCGAGAAGCCTTCAATGCTGTAGGTAATGCCTCCGCCCGGACGGGTTATCGCCTTCACCGGGTTGCCATATACCACGGTGCCATCCTTCTTCATTACGTAGGCACGGATATAATATACGGTGGCAGGTTGCAAGCCCGACATATTATAGATGTTGCCATTGTTGCTCAGATAGGCCTTGGTGGTAGCATCATCCACTGTGGGGTTTGTGTTTGTAGAAGAATAGCAGAATCCCTGCTCCTTGATGGTGCTGGTGGCGATGCCGCTCACGTTCATTCTACCATAGATGTGTGTGGCGCCGCTCAGCCAAACCTTGTTGGTTTGCACCACGTCGGCAGCAAAGGCTGGGGTTACGGTTCCCACCGAAGCCAGCGCCAGCGCCAACATTACTTTTGAGTACTTTTTTTTCATTTCTTTCAGTTTTGAATAGTTGTTGCTTTGATTAATTGTTTTGAATTATTGTTTTTGAGCCAGGAACGCAAGCCCGCCAGGCGTCCCGCCGGATTTCAAATCCGCCGGGACGCCTAGCGGAGCTTCTTTCCGCCCTGGATATAAATCCCCTGGGCAGGCTTGGCATTCTGCTTCATGCCATCCAGGCGATAGATGCCCTGCTTGCCCTTTTGGTAATCTGCAGATGAAGATGCATCCGCCTCCACACCCTTGATACCAGATGTGGTGGCATCCAGATAGGTGAGCTTGAAGTTGTCGAAGCAGCACCAGTCGGCATTGATTCGCTGCCGGCTCCTGATGCCCAGACGCAACACGCCATCCGTTACCACACAATCAATAACATTGTGATAGAGGCCGTTCTGGTTGAACGCCTCGTTTGCCTGAGTCACATTATCCGGATAGCTATAAGGCGAAACGCTGTAGGCATCCGTATCATAGAGTGAGCAAACCGGCTTCTCCTCGCCGTTGGCATAGAAGATGGCATTGATCTGTTCCGTACCGTTGTCATGCGATGTCACTGCCTGCGAGATGCCTCCCGCACGGTAGAAACTCTGCACCTCTACCCGATAGTGCCCGTTTGGCAAGCCTGTCAACTCCTGATAGAAATCAAAAGTCTTGTTATAATGCTCAGCCACACCTGCCGATGCTGCGGTAAACGAGGTTCCGCTCCATCCCGTGGCACCCTCTGAGAAATCAGGATTCTGCAACAGGAAGGTGAGATCTGATACCCTGCCCGCTGCTGCCTCCTGCTTCAGATACTCATCATATCCATCCAGGGCATCCTTCAGGGCAGCGTATGCCTTCTGCATGCTTTCACACTCCTCATCGAAACTGCCCGATGTGGCAAGTACCTGGTCGCCAAGTTCAATGGCATCATTCAATGCCTGCAATGGCTGAACCGCCTGCAGCTTTCTGGCTTGCTCCAGCAGTGTTACCACCTGCTCCCAGGTTTCAAGATGCTGGTACTCTTTCTGCGTGAGCTTCACGAACGAACCGTGCTGCGGCTGCACATTGCCCCTGATGTTGGTCAAGCCCTGAGGGTTCATGCAGTGTTCATCCAAATTTACCAGGCGATAGCCGCCGCCACTGTAGTTCTGGTAGGCGAGCTTCCAGGTTCTGCTTCCGATAGGACGGAAGAGACTTGGTGCCTCTATCGACTTGCCCTTCTCATACACATCGAAGTCATCCACCAGGTTCCACTGGCAGGTGCCCGTGGTCTTATCGCCCGGCACCAGCTGCTTGGCTCTCGCCTGCTTCAGGTGGTGCTCTCCGCTCTCGGTCTTGTAAATCATCACGTATTCGCCATCCACCTTATTATAAACGATGTCGGCATCGATGATATCGTAACCCGGGTCGAAGTAGAGTTTCGGCAGAGATACCTCGGTAAGATCCTCGTTTACCAGCGAATAGTAGATGCGATGGCGATCAGGGAATCCCACGGAGTAATATACCACATACTTCCGGGTTTGAGGGTCGTAGATAACCTGCGGTGCCCAGGCTGCCGTCATATCCTTCACGTCGGTAAGTCCCAATGCCTTCATGTTTTCAGGGCTTTCCAGGTCGATGCTGATGCTCTTGTCCCAGTGCACCAGGTCGTTGCTCAGCATCAGCACCATGATGTGGTTGCTTGTCCATCCCAGGCGCGAGGTCATGTCAGTGCCTGCCAGCATAAACTTACCGCTCTGGGTGCGGGTAACATAGGCATCGCGCATGCCGCCCGTCTGCGTAAACTTCTTGGTATCAAACACTTCACCGCTATTAAAGAGGTCGTTGTAGCTATTGCCGTAACGGCTCAGGGCAAAGCAGGTGATTTCCTGCGAAGCATGCATGTGGGCATAGAGATAACCGTATTTATCGGCATCCTCGGCAAGCACATCGTCCTTCACCTCGTCAGCCACATCGCTCACCTTCAGCTTGAACACATTGAGCGAGTAAGCCGGAATCTCCAGCTGGTTCACATCGCTGAGCGTCTGCTCGCTGGTAGGAACCACCTTCATCGGTTCATCCATCGTATTCTCATCGGTTCCGTTCTCCGAAGTCAGTCGAACCACGGTGCCCTGCTCCGCCTTCATGTTCTTGAGGTTCAAATCCAGGGTAGCCGCCTTGGCATTCGGATTCACCACCTTGAGATAGAGCATGCCCTGCTCTTCATCTATCTGAGCCGACTGGTAGATGAGCTGGTCGGCAGGAAGTGAGAACTGGTGGATGGTGTTGCCATCCAGTTTGCATGTCACCTGGTTGCCATCCACATCAATCTCAATATCATACCATCGGTTGGTTTCTATTCTTCCCGAAGCCGTGGCAAGGGTGTTTTTGCTTCCGTTTACGCATTGCTCCACGCCGTGGCTGGTGTTGTTCCATCCACCCAGGTTCCACCAGCAGTAGTTGTCGGCATCCTGGTAGTTGAAGATGATGAGGAATCCTTCGTCTCCACCTGTCTTTCTGGCTCTGAGCTTATAGGTATAGTGAGAATCGGAGATGACCCTGGCATTCACGTTGGTACAGTTGGTGCCTCCTCCGTTCTGCGAAAGCACACCATTGCTGATACTCCAACTGCCTTCCCCGGCATTCCAGCCAGCAGAGGCATCAGAAGATGAACCTGGAGATTCGAAAAGATCCTTCAGCAGGGAGTTTCCGTTTCCATCCTTCACTTCCACATCATCGTAATCCACCTGGGTTGCCCAAGAACCCACGCCCACCTTGCAATCGGCATCAGCGGTAACATTGCCTGTTTCCGTCCATTTCAGGTTCTGCTTGCCCAGATGGTTGCCCAGCAGCTTCTGCACGTAGTAAGAAGGGGTACAGAAGTTCTTGCCGGCATTGAAGTGAATCATATCGTATGCCCACAGAGGATCCTTTTCGTGGGTGAAGATAGGTGCAAAGCTTGCCAGCTTGCATACATCCGAATTCTTCTCCATGCCCAGCATGTAGATGGCTTCACCCAGGGCACTGTTCAGATTGCCATACTTGCCCCAGGCACCCTGATTGGCAGCATACTCGCCGTTATAAACGCCGATGGAGCGGTTGTAGCGGTCGTACTTGTTATAGTTGTTTCTCATCCATTGATAAGAACGGTAGTAATGCTCATCTACCAGATCTACTGGGGTATCGAGCACCCACAAAGGGTTGTCGGTGCCCCATGCCTCCACGTTGCCGATGATCACAATATCAGGATATTTGGCATGGATGGCATCATAGAACCTGGCATAGCGGCGACTGTACTCGAAGCGTGCCTCCGGCTGACCGTTCTCATTGCCTATTTCGATGAATTTAAGTCCGTATGGTTCCTTGTGGCCGTTGGCGATGCGTCGTCTTCCCCACTCTGTGGTTTCATCGCCGTTGGCATACTCAATGGCATCCAGGGTATTCTGCACCAGGGTATCCACCTGCTCGAAAGGCACGGTGAAGCCATGCCCCAAACCTACGTTCACCACAAACATCGGTGCGGCATTCAGGTCTTCGCACAGCTGCAGATACTCATCATATCCCAATCCGTCGGAAGAGCGGTAGTGCCAGTTGTTGTTCCAATGGCCAGGGCGCTCTTCGATAGGACCTAATGTAGATTTCCATCTGAAGGCGTTCACGTAACTGTCCTGTCCTTCCACATAGCATCCGCCTGGGAAACGGAGGAAACTTGGTTTGGTATCATAGAGGAGTTGTGCCAGGTCGGGGCGCAATCCGTTGGTGCGTCCTTTCCAGGTGGCAGGCATCAGCGACACCACATCCAGGTAGAGGATGCCATTGGTAGAAGAAAGAAGGGCAAAGCGTCCGTCGCTGCAATCGGCTGTGGCCTTGATGGTTGCCGAGAGCTTTACCCATTTGTTGGTTTCCAGCTTACCCTGCAGTTTCACCTCTTCAGAGGCAGCCGAGCCATCCGCCGTCTGCAACTGGCCATAGAGTTTGCCGTTGAAGCTGGTAGATGCCTTGACCCATAAGGTGAGGGTGTAGGTGGAATCGCTAACGAAGTTCATTCCCCAGAAGCCGCTGTTGCTGATACCCGCCTTTCGGGCATCGCTGGCTCCTGAAATGGAGACACGGAGATTGGTTTGCTGGGCACTGTTGAGCTGCTGGGTGGCATTGAGTGAGAGGTTCACCGCCTGTCCGCTCTTCCTGATGGCCGCCCAATATTCGGGTGTAGAAGAGTTATCCTCGAAAGAACGGTTTCTGATGAGTTCGGCATAGAGACCTCCATCTCCGGCATGGTTGATTTCCTCGAAGAAGAGTCCATACTGGTAGTCGCTGATCATGGCAGCTCGCTGGGTGGCATCTATGTTCATCTTCACCTGTGCCTGTGTCGTAGCTGAAAGCGAGAGGCAGAGAAGGGTGCTGAAGAGAACGGGTTTATTACTGAAGAGAACCGGTTTATGACTGAAGAGTTTCATAATGAAAAAATGATAATATAAATAATAGAAACAAGATGCTCTGCTTTTGAGCATAAGCTATCCCGGAAAACTGAAAAAGGCAGACAGAAACAGAAGGTTTTTCACTCTCTGTATTCCGTCTGCCCTAAAATTATCTAGTTACTAAAACAAGCTAGTTTTCAGATTACTTCATGATAATCTTGCTAACCTTCTTAGAACCATCGCTCAATGTAGTAACCACAACGTTGATACCTCTCTGGAGCTTACCGATGAGCATACCGGCAGCGTTGTAGATCTTGGTACCCATTGTAGTAGTGCCAGCAGCGTTCTCGATATCCTTAATAGCTGTTACAGGATCGTTAGGATCGTAACCAGCATACTCCAAGGTGAAGTTCTTGATGATTGTCCAGTCATTGGTTACCTTCACATCCTTGTAAGCACCGATATAGAACTCACTCTTACCATCGTAAACAATCTTCAAAGGCTCTGTCTCATACTTAGAACCTACCTGCTCTGACTTGAAGAATGCCTGAGCAGTAATCATATTATTAGGAATCCAGAGATTCTCATCAGAAGTTGCACCCTCAACATACTTGACCATGCCATCTGTGCTACCAAGATGCGCATACTCGTTCAAGTTAGCCTCAGCAATCTGGCAAGCAGCGATAGGCTTCAAAGCCTCAGTTGCCTCGAATGTAGAATCGCTTGTTGCGAAGTAGAGGAATGCATTCTCGTTGGTCTCATACTTCTTCACTGTCTCATTCTCATCAGCGAAAGCAGAAGCGTTGTTACCGTCGCGATAGTATGCCTTGCTCTTCAAGTAGTATGTACCTGCAGGGAGACCTACAATCTTCTGCTTCAAATCGAAGTCGCAGTTATAGAACTCAGCAGCCTCAACACTATTACCTGCCTGGAAGCCGATATTACCCTTCTTCACGGTCCAACCAGTCTTGTCCATGGTTGCGAAGTCGTTGTTAACGAGTACGTTAGAGATATCAACATGATTATCCTTAGAAGCCAACTTAGCATTGTCGTAGATAACATACTTCGTAACAGCCTCGTTCAAAGCCTGGATAGCAGCAGGAACATCAGCATCAGCTACAGTACCATCGTTGTAAGCTGCCTCAGCAGAAGCCTTGGCAGCAGAGAATACAGCCTTAGCCTCAGCAGAGGTCTTCTTATTGTCATTAGCCAACGCTGCCTCATTGTTATCGTAACGTGTCTGAGCACTCTCTACAGCTGTGTTCAATGTCTGGTAAGCATCAACAGAAGCATTAGCTGCGGTGATAGCATCAGCAGCAGCGTTGATAGTCTTGATAGAACCATTTTCCTTGAGATCAGTAATAGCTGCCTCCAAGGTAGCATATACATCAGCATTCATCTTAGATTTGAGGAGTGCAGTACCCTGCTCAATAACAGGACCAGAAACCTGATCGATGGCAGCCTGATCACCGCCGAGGAACTTCATAGTGAAGTTATCCCAGATTGCCCAGTCGGCAGCATTTGAGCTAGGACGCTTTGTTTCACGAACACCCATGCGAACAGTCTCACCTGCCTTCAAGAGAATTGTTACAGTGGTCTTGTAAGCCTCAGGGTTCTTCTCGCATGCATTTGCAAAGCCCTTCATTGAGTTAGGGATATATACCTCATCACCATCAGGTGTGGTATATTTATATTCATTATCAGCCTTCTCTGATTCTGTAACTCCGTATGTGTAAGGAGAAGCGAACTTGCTCTCCATGTTGTTAGCATAGAGAACGGCTGTAATATCCTCTGAACCATTGCCGTAAGCAACAGATGCTACGTCGTTTGCAGCAACACGATGGAATGCCTGTGCAGAAATCTCGTAAACACCATCCTGAGGAGCTACAAACTCCTGATACATATCGAATGTGCCCTGGTAAGACTCGCAGTTCTTCCAATCGCTATTTACAACGGTAGCACCTGTCCAACCATCCTTACCACTATCAAATGTAGGGTTAGCGAGCATGTAAGTCAAATCAGAACCTGCAGTAATGCTCTGCTTGCGAGACAAGTCAAGCTCTGTCTTCAGCTTACCCATATACTCATCAATCTGGTCATTATCAAGAGAGTAGTTAGCGCCAATCAGATCCTCAAGCGTAGTTCCTTCTCCATCGCCGCAATCATCCAACAATGCCTGCAAAGCATCAGTAGCATTGCCGCCCTCGGCCAGGAAGTTCTGGATTTCATCATTCAATGTACTCAACTCAGCATACTTGGCTGCACTAGCGTTCATAACAGCTACTGCCTCCTGAATCTTAGCCTTCAATGCCAAGATTTCTTCCTTAGAAGCATCTGTTGTCATGTTCATACCTTCCTCTGCAAGCTTGTTCACGGTATCTATATATCCCTGATAAGCAACAGCTGTTTCAGCAGTACCCTGTGCATCTGTAGCTACATTCTGCATATCGAGAAGATACATCATCTGTGCATCAGCACCATAATAATCTACCTTGAACTCATCAACGAACAACCAGTTGGCTGTAGTATTCTCAAGCTTGAGACCGAAGTTTACGTTCTCGCCTTCCTTCACCTCGAACATGAATTCAAACTTCTGAGGAACTTCTGGATCTGTAGCAACAACCTTAGAATTTTCCTTAGAGCTGGTGTTAGCGAAGAGAGTTACACCCTCTACCTTATAACCAGCACCCTTCTCCTGCTGGCAAGCCATGGCATAGCAAGAAATCTTGTAAGCACCTGCTGGTAAGTTGGTTAATGTCTGTGAAAGATAACCATCGCTCAAATGACCTGTACCTGCTGCATTGCCTGTCTCCGGGTTAGAAGATGCATGAATCCAACGCTCGAGGAATGTGCCTGTCTCGAAGCCATCAGGAGCGGTATATTTATGTGTCTGTTTCTGCCAGTTGGTACCATGACCACCTGAACCTACATCACCCTTCGCATCGTAAACGCAATCGTGATCCCAGCCGGTCAAAGCATCGCAGTTGGCATTTGTAATGAACTCATTGAGACTTACAGGAGATTCTGCAGTAGCAGTACCCAAAGTCACATTACGGCGAACATCATTGATATACTTCATTGCATTCTTCAAATCTGCATATGAAGCATTAGGATCGTTATACACTGCGATAGCCTTAGAAATATCCAAGCCCTCGTCAACAGCTTCGTTGATAGCAGGCATCAGCTTATCCAGACGATAGAAATAAGTAACAGGATAAGCCTCCCACTCTACACCATACTCAGATGCGCCCTCTGCCTGCATGTTCAAGGCAGGACGGAACAACTGGTCAACAGCATCTTCTCCCTTGCCATCCTTACCTGTATCATTAGGATTCCAGCCAGCACGGGTATTGCTTGTACTATTCAAGTTTGCGATGGTATCTGCCTGAATCTCAAAGCGCTTGCTGCCGTCCTTTGTCCAAATCTCCCAATTGCATTTTTCAATGCCCTGGTTGTTGTAATCTACATAAGAATTACCGCCGTTCTCATCAAAACTGTTGGTAAAAATCTTTCTGCCGTAAGTATCATCAGCAGAATTGTTGAACAATGTAAAAGTACCATTAGGAACATCCTTTGTCTTGTTAGGAACGATGGCAATAGCCATACCTTTGTCACCCAAACTTGTCTGGGTGCCATAAGCATTGCTGTTAACAAGCCATTTCTGTGCCTTTACATTGTAAACATACACTGTGTCAGTACCATCCAACTTCAACTGAACTGGTTCAGGGAATGCTGGTGCTTCCACTTTCTGTGCCTGTGCCTCTGTAGCACCGATGCCGGCTGCTAAGATGGCTGAGAAAAGTAAACGTTTGTCCATTGCTATTTGGTTTAATTTTTGGTTTGAGAAGTAATTAGCTTCTTTTATTGAATAATTGATTTGCTTGCAAAATTAGCAATAAAATGAATACATGCAACTTTTTTGAGTGGAAATCTACACTAAATTTAGATTAATTAACTAAAAACATCCGTTTTCTAAGCCTTCAAAAGGCTGTTACCTTATTGAATAAGTGTCGTTTTACAACAAATGTGCTTTTTAAGTTAGCACAAAAAACAGACAACAAGCAACCTTTTATGTTAAATATGGTTAAGAGAAAAGGATTTCTTGATTAAAATCAACTAAGTTTCTTAAAAACTTGTTATCTTTGCACCTGATAAACTAACAGGCATCAACTATAAATAAAAAATGAATCAATATGCAGAGCATTTATGATCAAATCTCAATAGGTAGAAAGCTACTTTCTACGTTGTTTTCAGGAGGTACTTTTCATGTCAGTTCCACCCAAGAGGTGGAGCTTACGTAATCATACCCAGTGTTAACTAGCAATAAACCAAACATCAAATAAATAAAACATGAGCAACCGTTTAATTAAAGATTCGCATTTTGCGATCATCGGTATGTGCGCAGCATTGGCTCTAGGTGGCTTCAATGCCTGCACCGACTCTTACGACCTTGACGAAAAGGGAAACAATCCTGAATGGTTGGGAAAGAGTATCTACGAAGAGCTGCAAAACCCTAGCGGTACAAGCCTTCATGGTACTTTCAACACCTACCTCAAGCTGATTGACGACCTGGGTTACAAGGAAGTGATGTCGAAGACGGGTTCAAAGACTGTATTCGTTGCCAACGATTCAGCTTTCAACAAGTTCTTCGAAAGTAATTCATGGGGCGTACGTTCGTACGAAGAGCTGACTACCCCTATGAAGAAACAACTCTTCTATGCTTCCGTGCTGGATAACGCTATCCAGACAGAGATGCTTTCTAACGTGGAAAGCAACGGAGGCGTCCTCTCTAGAGGTATTGCACTGAAGCACCAGACTTCTGCCAATGCCATTGATACGGTATATCATTTCTACAACCGCGGCGTGATGCCACAGAACAACTCCTACTGGGATAAGTATATCGACGGCATCGATGTGGTGATGGACAACACCCGTCCGATGATGGTACACTTCACCCAGGAGCAGATGCTGAACAACGGTATCACCGACAACGATTTCTCCGTAATCACCGGTCGTCCTTACGATGGCAGTACCTACATCTTCAAGAACAAGGTCATCGCCAGCGACATCACCTGTCTGAACGGTTACCTGAACCAGACAGACGGCGTAATCGTTCCTCCAGGCAACCTGGCACAGATGCTTCGCGAAAGTTCGGATACAAAATGGTTCAGCCGTATGCTCGACCGTTTCTGTGCACCTTACTACGATGCACAGACCACCCTTAACTACAACGACAATGCCAAGCTCAACAACACCCACCAGATTGACTCCATCTATCAGTGGCGTTACTTCAGCGAGCGTTCGCAGGGAACCCAGGCATTGGAGCGTGACCCACAGGGCGTGAAGCTTCCAACAGACAAACTCTTAAGATTCGACCCGGGATGGAACCAGTATTACAGTTCATACGGCACCATGCTCGCCGATATGGGTAGCATGTTTGTTCCTACCGACAAATCAATAAAAGACTATTTCACTAATCCGTCTAACGGTGGTTACAACATCATGAAGCTCTACGCCAAGAAGCCAATCGATGACAACGACGATCACTTCGCAGAGAACCTGGATAGCATTCCTAGCAATATCATCCGTTCGTTCGTGAACAACCTGATGAATGCATCCTTCGTACAGTCAGTGCCAAGCAAGTTTGGTACCATCATGGACGAGGCGAGTGACCCTATCGGCATCACAACAGGTGACATCTGCAAGACCACCAACGGCGCATACGACGTGAGAATCGCCAACAACGGTGCCATCTACATGCTCGACCGCGTGGTTCCACCTATTTCATATAATATCGTATCTACCCCAGCCCTGCTGCGTAAGGCACGCGACCTGGGTGTGATCAACTGGGCCATCCAGGACAAGAGCAACCTGAAGGTGAACTTCTATGCCTACCTGCGTGCCAGCACAGCCAACTATGCGCTGTTCCTGCCAGACAACCACGCTTTCTGCGGCGGTAAGGGTGTATCTACCGATTTCTACTATGTAGATCCGGTTTCCCTGGGCAAGAACTACAAGGAAGGTCCTCGAGTGCTCCACTTCTATTATAAAGATGTGAACAAGGACAATATCATCTCGGCATCTGCCTTCAAGTACAACCCTACCAATGGTTCCATCAGCGAAGATTCAACCATCGTAACAGTGGGTGAGGTGACCGACCGACTGATTGATATTCTGAACTATCACACCGTATCTCTTGCACAGGGCGAGAAGTTCGGCAAGAACAGATTCTACAAGACCAAGCATGGCGGTGAAATCGAAATCAGCGGTACAGGCGTTGGCGCTACCGTGAAGAGCGGTGCTCAGATCAACGGCATGGCAGGCATGAACTTCGCATTGCCAGCTTCAGAAATCAAGGAAGCTACTACCGACTACAGCAATGGTAGCACCTTCGTCATCAACCGCGTGATTCAGGCTCCACAAACCAGCGTATTCGGCTGCTTAAACAACCACAGCCAGTTCAGCAAGTTCATGGAATTGTGTATGCCAGCCGACTTGAGCTCTATCCTTACCAACATCGGTATAAAATCAAGCGAGCAGAAGCAGTTTACCGTGTTCACCAACCAGTTTGATGCAAACATCAACACGAACAAGCAGTACGACTGCCTCGATTACAACGTAGCGTTCTTCAACACATACAACTACACACTGTATGCCCCAAACAACGAAGCTATGGACGAAGCCTTCAAGCGCGGTCTTCCTACCTGGGAGCAGGTGCAGCAGGTGCTCGCCGAGGCAGAACATGGTTCAAGCGACCAGCAGTTGGCAGCCAAGGCAAAGGCAAAGGATATGGTGGAGGCCATCAGAAACTTCATCCGCTACCACTTCCAGGACTTCGCGCTCTATGCCGACAACACTGTGGATTTCGGAGATGCTCCTGAAACCAACGGCAAGTACCGCTTCCAGACATCCTGCGTAGATGGTACCATATATAAGCGCCTGAACGTGAGCGGTGGAAGCGACAAGCTCCATGTAACCGACATCGCCGGCAACACCATTACCATTAATGGCAACGACAGCAAGAAGCTCGTGAACTACATGACTCGTGACTACACCTTCTACAAGTCGATGATCAACACCTCATCGTTCACTGCCATCCATGAGATTTCCGAGCCACTCTGCATCAACGAAAGCAAGCGCTACGACGACCGCTTTGCCAGCAACACAGAAGCTGCCAAGAAGGCAAGCATCAAGCGCCTCAACGCTTTGTACTATGCCCAGAAGCACGGACAGAAGTACTACAAATAAATTCACAATCAAGCATGTAATATAATGAACAATATAAGAACATATCTTACAGCAGCCGCCCTGTGCAGCACCATGACCATCGCCGCCCAAGGGCAGCGTGTATCAGGTACTGTATCCGACGAGTTTGGTCCTGTGATTGGCTGTAACGTCATCGAGAAGGATGCCAACAACCGTAACGTCAACGCTACTGTTACCGACGTGAACGGTAACTTCCAGCTGACAGTGAAGAATCCAAAGCACAAACTCGTTGTCACCTTCGTGGGTTACAAGCCTTACTCTAAGGTGATCGGCTCACAAACCAACTTCGAAATCCAGCTGAAGGATGAGAACCAGATTGAAGCAGTTACCGTGGTTGCCAAGCAGCGCTTCCGTGGCGACGGTTTGAGCATTCCTAAGAACGAGCTTTCTGTGGCTACACAGACCTTGAACATGAACAAGGTGGATGGTCTTGCCTTTACCAGTGCCGACGAGGCGCTGCAGGGTCAGATTGCAGGTCTCGATATCGTGGCCAACTCTGGTAACCTGGGTGCCGGTACTACCATGCGTATGCGTGGTGTAACCACCATCAACGGTTCTTCTGAGCCTCTGATCGTAGTTAACGGCAACATCATGGATGTGCCGGGTGCCGAGAACACCGACTGGTCAACCGCTACGGAGGAGACCTATAGCTCTCTGCTTTCCATCAACGTGAACGATATCGAGAGCATCGACATCCTGAAGGATGCTGCCGCTACCGCCATCTGGGGTGCACGTGGTGCCAACGGTGTCATCAGTATCAAGACCAAGCGCGGTAAGCGCGGAAAGATCCGCATCAACTATAACTTCATGCTCCAGGGCACCTGGCAGCCAGATGGTTACAATCTGCTTACCGGTGATGAATACACCATGCTGATGAAGGAGGAGTTGTACAATCCTACCCAGAATCCTTCTGCCACAACCAACATCAACGAGTTGAACTACAACAAGAGTTGGGCAGAATACAACAACTGGAATGACAATACCGACTGGGTAGATGCAGTGCGCAAGATGGGTTGGAACCAGACACATGGTATCACCATCTCGGGTGGTGGCGAAAAGGCTACCTTCCGTATCTCTGCCAACTACGACCACCAGTTGGGTACCATCATCAAGCAGCAGCTCGACCGTTTCTCAACCCGCTTGAGTTTGGATTACTACGTGAGCGACCGCATCAAGTTCTCTACCGAGTTCCCTCTTACTTATACCAAGAACCAGAAGAACTACGGTAACAACATTCTGGGCAAGGCTTTGCAGATGGCTCCTAACATGAGTATCTACCGTGAGGATGCCAACGGCAACGATACCAACGAATACTACATCATGCTGCCGGAAGGCAAGGAGGGTGCAGGTTCTACCGTGAGCGGTACTTCTTCAGAGCAGTTGAAGTCAGTGCGCGGCATCGGTAACCCTGTTGCCATCGCCAACCTGGCTTACGACAACGAGACCACCTATCGTATCAACCCTGAGTTCAAGCTCAACTACTATCTGATGGGTACAGAGGAGCGCAAGACACGCCTCGACTACGAGGGAAGCGTTTATCTCGATGTCTATTCAAAGAGCAACCCTACCTGGTATCCAGGTACCCTTTCTACAGCAGGATGGGAGGACGGTAACTACAACCGCTATGCGATGGACGACTACAACTCGCTGGCATTCACCACCCGCCACCAGCTCATCTTCACCCCTTGGTTGGGTAACGACCTGGCTTGGACGATGCTGGGACGATGGGAGATGACCAAGGGTAACGGCTACGGACAGAACGTAACCGAGAACCAGTTGCCAGACGGCGTAAGCTCACCTACGGTGCCAGCTTACCTCCGCAACATGTCAACCAGCAACGGCGAGTGGCGCGGTATGAGTGGTGTATTCTCTACCCACATTTCTTATAAGACCCGTTACAACGCCGACTTCACCGTGCGTGCCGATGGTACAACCAAGTTTGGCAAGAACAACAAGTGGGGTTACTTCCCTGGTGTATCCGTGCGTTGGAACATCAGCGATGAGCCTTGGATGCGCTGGTCACGCAATGTACTCTCCATGCTCGCCGTACGCCCATCATGGGGTGTGAACGGTAAGGCTCCTAGCAGCGAGTACCTGCAGTATGCCAAGTATGTGTCAGGTAACATCTATGGTAACGGTACTACTACCCTGCCAGCTACGAAGGTAGATGGCTTGCAGCTGGTAGATTTGAAATGGGAGAAGACCACATCATGGAACCTCGGTGCCAACCTGGGTCTCTTCGATGATAAGCTGGAGGCTGACTTCAACTACTACTACAAGAAGACCAACGACCTGCTGAACTCAGGTGTGAGCATCGCCTCACAGACAGGTTTTGCCAAGCTGGCATGGAAGAACATCGGTTCGATGGAAAACAAGGGTTGGGAGTTGAACATCCAGGGCAACCGATTCATCAAGGCAGGCAAGTTCTCTATGAGCGCCAGCTTCAACGTGGCTCAGAACTTCAACAAGATTACCGAGATGGATCCTACCGTGCTCGATGGTATCAATGAAGACTGGACAGCCGACAGCCGTGGTAAGTACTTCAAGCGCATCCAGGTGGGTAACGCACTGGGATCAATCTTCGGATTGCGTGCTCACGGAGTATATCAATATACCTACGACTACCTGACCAACCTCCGCCGCCAGAACAACTGGAGCAACAGCCAGCTGGTTGACTACATCAACAACGAGTTCCTGCCAGCAGGCAAGACAGCTCCTGTGGCACTGAACAAGGAAGGCAAGGTAATCACCGGTTCCGACGGTTCACCATTGCGCATGACCTACAACTCAAGCAACGGTAGTGAAACCTACAAGTTCGACGGTGGTGACGTGATTTACGAGGATGTGAACAAGGATGGTACCATCAACTCACTGGATATGGTATATCTGGGCAACTCAAACCCTAAGTTCTCGGGAGGTTTCGGATTCACCTTCAACTACGGCGACTGGTCATTGCGTACCAACTTCGTATTCCGTACCGGTTTCAAGGTAGTGAACTTCGCTCGCATGGGCTTGGAGAAGATGTATGATACCACCAACCAGAGTTCTGCCGTGAACTGGCGCTGGCGCAAGAACGGTGACCAGACAGAGATACCACGTGCACTCTATAACTATGGTTACAACTGGCTCGGTAGCGACCGCTACGTGGAGGATGCTTCCTTCCTGCGCTTCAGCTACGTAAGTTTGAGCTACAATGTTCCTAAGACATTCCTGAAGCAGTTTGGTCTTAACCAGATGCGCTTCGACCTGAGCGGCCAGAACATCTTCGTATGGAGCAAGTATAGCGGCACCGACCCTGAGCATGCCAACAGCGGCTGGAACTTCGCTTCCGACAACTCGCAAACACCACGAAGCAAGTCATTCACACTCCGTATGACGCTCGGTATTTAACCCATCTTTAAATAAAGATAAAAATGAAGAAAAAAACAAACCATATCATCAAGAGCCTGGCGGTAGCCTTCCTCGGAGGCTTATCACTCTGCTCATGCACCGATTTCCTGACGATCTACCCTACAGATAAGACCGTGGGTGAGAACTTCTGGAAAAACAAAGACCAGGTTGACCAAATGGTCACAGGTGCCTATACTGGAATGATTTCTGGTTCCAACATCGAAAGATTCATCATGTGGGGTGACTATCGCTCTGACGTGTTGAGAAAAACCAGCGCATTGGATAATACCACACTGGATAACATCACCAACGTGGATCTCTATCCTAGCAGCGGCTATAACTCATGGTCATCTTTCTATTATGTCATCAACACCTGCAACCTGGTGATGAACCACGCACAGGATGTACTGGCTGTGGATCCTGACTATACCGAAGGTGACTACCAAACCACCCGTGCACAGATGCTCGGTCTTCGCGCACTCTGCCACTTCTATCTGGTTCGCACCTTCCGCGACGTGCCATACGTAACCAAGGCGTATGAAAAGTCAGACGACCTGACCCTCGACGGCCAGCTGGCACCTGATTCTACCCTGCAGCTCTGCATCAACGACCTGGTAGAAGCAGAAAGAGGTTGCTACAAGTACGGCACCTTCGCCGCCGACGACTGGCGCAGCGTAGGCTTGCTGAGCAAGGATGCCATCAATTCCATCCTCGCCGATGTATATCTGTGGCGTGCTTCACTCTGGAGCCAAACAGACAAGGAGAAGGCAAAGACCTACTATCAGGCTTGCATCGACTATGCCGACAAGGTGATTGAATCTCACAAGAGATTCTACGAGAACAACTACAAGGGTTCTGCATCCAGCGATAACGCTACTGCTCCTTACTATCTGTTGAGCGGTAACCAGGCATTCTACCAGAATTTCGTGGAAGGCAATTCACGCGAAAGCATCTTCGAACTCCAGTTTGATGGAACCAGCAACGTGAACAACCTCGTTCGCCAGTACTTCTACAAGCATAAGGACGCAACATCAACCTACGGTATGCTCGCAGGAACCATAGCAGTGGGTAACTCTGTTGGCGACAGCCCTACACCAGGCAAGTCGAGTGCTTCTACCTCTGCCTTGTACCAGTCGGAGAACGACTATCGCTTCTACGATAACAGCTACGGTGTAAACGATGCCAACTCCTCATCATTCCCAATCAGAAAGATGGTGTATAACATGCAAGCCTATTCTGTCATTCCTACCAGCAAGCAGGGATACACCTATTTCCAGACACGCGGTTTCGACAACTACAAGCAGAACTGGATTATGTATCGTATCACCGACGTGATGCTGATGAAGGCAGAAGCCGAGACACAGCTGGCAGGAACCGATGCCAACAAGCTGAAGCATGCCTTCCTGATTGTCAACGCCGTGAACAAGCGTTCGCTCGACCCATTGGCAGTAAACAAGGATTCATTGGTTTATAAGGATAACTACGACAAGCAAGCCAAGCTGGAACTGCTCTGCCTCCAGGAAAGAGGTCGTGAGCTTCTCTACGAAGGCAAGCGCTGGTACGACCTGGTTCGCTACAGCTACCGCCATATGACGGGTGTAGATCCAACCAAGACCCTCTACGAGATTGACCCTAAGGGTAGCCTCTATCCTACTTTGGATAATGCCGACAACGAATTCAAGAACATTCTGAACGCCAAATACGGTACAGGTGTCGTTAAGTTCAAGAACGAGGCATTCCTCTACTGGCCAATCCTGCAGCAGGAAACCAAGAACAACAAGTTGATCCATCAGAACCCGGTTTATGTGGAGACACAGACTTCCGAGCGACAGGACTAACAGCATCATTACACATTATTATATATATACATTAATAAATAGTATAGCAATATGACTAAGTTCATTCATAAGATAGGAGGCATGATGGCACTCGCAGCACTGGGTGTTGCGTCATTCACATCTTGCTCTGAAGAGATTGATGACAGTAACCTCTATACTTTCACCGGTCAAACCGTCATCGACTATCTGCGCAGCGACTCAACCTTGAGCGACATCGCCAGGATTTCCGACTATGCAGGTATGTCTGACCGCTTGTCTGCCTACGGAACTTACACCTGCTTCGCCCCAACCAACGAGGCACTCGAGGTTTATATCGACTCACTCTACAAAGATGTGAAGAGCGGCGATAAACACAATGGTCTTTATACAGGTTATGGAGATAAAGTACCAGCAGACAGCGTCATGAACCTCCTCTGGAAATCAGAAAAGCGTGATTCCCTCTGCAAGGACATCATCGAATCGCACGTAACAGGTCAGAAAAAGACCACCAACGACTTCCTCACAGGTGCCGACATCACCATGATGCTGGGTAACACCCATACACCAAAGCGTGTAAATGGCGAAATAACCATGGATGGTACCACCCATTTCATCAAGACCGACCAGGAAGTGGAAAATGGTATCGTGCAGGTAATCGACCGCCTCTTCTACCGCTCAACCAACTACATCATCGACGAGATGGATGCAATGGGAAGCTACAAACTCTGGGTAGAAGCCTTGAGAAAGACAGGTATCGACAAGATCTTGCAGGAAAACATCCGCACCAAGGGAATCAGCTGGTTCAACATCGAACCAGAAACCAAGTATCCATACGCCGACTACCCAACCAAGTGTAAGGTGGGATTCACCATCTTTGCAGAGCCAGACGAAGTACTCAAGAAGGAAGGCATCAACACCTTTGCTGATTTGGTAGAAAGAGCCAACAAGGAATATGCAAATTGCAAGAACTGGTATAGCTATGTGGAGGATGCAGGCATCAACGTAAGCACCGGCAACGACTACACCAACCAGTGGAACGCCCTCAACATGTTTATCCGCTACCACATTCTGCACTATGCACTCTCTACCGACAAGCTCGTTTATTCATACAACGAGTTGAAGGATATGGATGTATATGAGTATGTTCGCACCCTGTTGCCAGGAACCATGTTCAAGCTTACAGGTATCAAGGATCCAGGTGGTAACGTAGGTGAAATCCGCATCAACCGCCAGCTGAACACTCCTACCCTGACCAGCGACCCAGGTAACACCAACCGCAATGGTACAGCTTATCTGGAGGCAAACAAGGTTATTGACGAAGGTATCCTGGTAGGTAACACCAAGATCAACTCACGCCAGGCAAGCAACGGTTACGTTCACCCTATCAGCGGTGTACTCGCTTACAAGGAAACTGTTCCTAACAAGGTGCTCAACGAGCGTCTCCGCTTCGAGTTCATGTCACTCTTCGATGAAAGTATGACCAACCGCTACAGAGGTTACACCGGAGCCGACCTGAAGTCATTCTTCGGCCGCACCGACCGTAACATCACAGCCGTTCGTATCCCAGAGGGTTACTTCGAGAACATGGTTATCTACAACGGCGAGGCATCTCGCGTATATTATCTTACCAAAGACGAGGCAAAGGTAGGACAGGGTTCAAGCAACGACTGCTGGAACGACTACCAGGGCGATGAGCTCTACTGTAAGGGTGCATACGACTTCGCCATCAAGTTGCCTCCAGTACCAAAGGATGGAACTTACGAGTTGCGCTTCGGTTATGTGAACAACGGTGCACGTACCATCGTTCAGTTCTACCTGGGTCACTCTTCCGACCGTTCAACCATGACTCCATGCGATATCCCATTGGATCAGAACGTACAGGCAAGCTCAGTAACCGTGGGTTGGACAAACCCAAATACCGATGGTGACAATGGTGCAGCAGTGGATAAGGCGATGCACAACCGTGGATGGATGCGTGGTCCTAACTACTTTGGTAACATGAAGTATGGTGAGGGTACCCTGGCACGATTCAACGGTACAGGTGGCCAGCAGCACATCCGCCGCATCGTAACCAAGCAGTACTTCAAGCAGGGTGAAGAAAACTGGTTCCGCTGCAAGACAGCGATGCCAGAGAACACTGAGGCACAGTTTGAGCTCGACTACATCGAACTTGTACCAGTAAGCGTATATAACAACCCTTACCTCACCGAGGACGTATTCTAAAGAAATAGAATCCAAATCAAGTAAAAAGAATAACATGAAAGTAAGATATATATTAATGACAGCAGCTGTAGCCTTGGGTCTCCAAGGCTGCAGCGACTGGGACGACCATTATGATGCCAACGGCAACAACATCCTGGGTTCCGACGCTACCCTCTGGGAGCAGATCAACAGCCGACAGGAGTTGAGCAACTTTGCCACCCTCCTCAAGAAAGTTGGCTACGACCAGGCGCTCAATACCAACCAGAGCTTCACCGTATGGGCACCCAACAATAATGCCTACGACTTCGAGAAATACAACGCCATGAGCGACAGCTTGCTGAAGGCAGAATTCCTCAACAACCACATCGCACGCGGCTATCACCGTGCATCGGGCGACATCGACGAGCGCATCCACTTCCTCAACAAGAAGGTGTTAGACTTCCAGGGCAGCGACAACAGCTACGTGCTGAGCGGAGAGGCAGTGGACAGCACCAATATCCTGAGCAAGAACGGCGTGATGCACCTGATGAAGGGCATGATGGATTTCCGTCCTAACTTCTATGAATATTTCGCCCGCGAGCACGAGGGTGGCGTGACCACCAACTCGCTGAAGGATATCTTCATGAGCAAGATGAAGCGCGAGATTGATAAGGACAAGAGTGTGGAAGGTCCGATGAAGGATGGTGAAGTTACCTATCTGGATACAGTTTATACAGAATACAACCAGATGTTCACCCTGCTCAATGCCCAGCTCACCAGCGAAGACAGTACCTACACGATGATTGTTCCTAGCGACAAGGCTTGGAAGAAGGCTTACAAGCACGTGGAGGCATACTTCGACTATCCTGAAAGCTTCGAGCCATTCACCCTTACCAACGATGAGAAGACAGGTAAGCTTACCTACACCATCGCATCGAAGGTAAACATCGATGCCGACAGCTTGAAGAAGGAACATACCATCCTGAGCATCCTGCAGCCATTGATATTCAGCAACAGCGTGAACCCAGCACTGAAGGGTGGCAACATCCCAACCGGTGCTACCGACTCTATCCATAGTACAACCAATGTGTATTCACGCAACACCCTGAACTACATGAGCGAAAACAGCAGCCGCGTGAATGATGCCGCAGAGCTGTTTAAGGGTGCTACCAAATACAACATGAGTAACGGTACTGTATGGTTGACAGGCGACTCACTCTACGCACGCCCATGGGCAATATGGAACCCTATCTTGCATCTGAAGGCTCAGTACGGTAACTATCAGGCAGGTACCAGCAACGTAACCCTGACAAAGACCGTGACCGTGGGAACCAGCGACCGCAATCCAAGCGTAAAGGGTTCCATGCACACCCCAGCGTTCTATCAGGTATCATCTGCCATCAACCAGCGCCCAGAGGTATTCCTCTACGCTCCACAGGTTCGATCTACTGCATACGCCGTATATCTGACCATGGTTCCTGCTACCATCAACGATACCACAGCCGTACCAACCGAGCAAGCCATCGCTCTGCGTACCATCATGCACAACAGTAAGGGTGGTGCTCCTAAGGCACAAGCCAGCACCGGATATCCAACTCCAGGTGCCCTGAAAAAGGATTTCGACCACATGAACAAGAACATGGGTACGGTGACATTCGATTACGGAACCAAGGAAGAATCCAAGATTCTTACCAAGTACATGGGTATCTTTAAGCCAAACATGAGCTATACTGCTCTTCAGAACGAACCAGCAATCCGCCCAGTGTTCAATGTATATTGCAACACACGTGTCAAAGATGGTAGCACAGAGCTCCGCATCGCAGGCATCGTCCTAGTTCCTCAGGAGGCAGTGGAATACTACATGAAAAATGGTATGATTAGCGACTACAAGGGCGACATGCCAGAACTCTTCTGGAACCTCACCGGCTCCAGCAATTAATCAAACATGAACTCAACATTTGAAAACAATGATAAATTTCAGAATATTGGCAATCATGGGCTTGATGGCTGTGGCAGCACAGGTCAACGCCCAGGAAGCAACAGATGACGCAGCAAGTCAGAAGAAGACGGCAGCAGCTCCTAAGTTGCCTGAATACCCTATGATGGAAATCACAGGTACCATCTACGATGCAGCTACAGGAAAGCCACTCAGCGGTGTACAGGTTCAGCCATTGGGCAATGCCAACTATGCTGCCATGACCAAGGACGACGGTACCTTCACCATCAAGGTGCCTACCTTCACTACATCGCTCTATCTCTTCACTTCGCAGTATGCCAGCCAGCAGGTTTCCATCGCAGGTAAGAGTCATATCACTGCCAACATGCTCAGCGACAAGTTCAACGAGATGTACACCAACGGTACACAGCTCGGTGGCGCTGCCAGCGTAAAGACCGATAAGACAACCACACAAATTTCTGTTGAGGACCTCATCAGCGAGCAGCTCGGCGGCGACGTGCGCACCATCAAGCGCTCAGGTGCTCCTGGCATCGGTTCTGCCATGTTTATCCGTGGCTTGAACTCACTCAATGCCAACGCCCAGCCGCTGGTAGTAGTGGATGGCGTGCCAATGGACATGCAGTATAACGGCACTTCGCTGCAGACAGGTATGTTCAACAACCAGTTGCTGAACATCAACCCTGCCGACATCGAGAAGATTTCAGTATTGAAGAACGGTACTGCCATCTATGGTGCCAAGGGGGCCAACGGCGTTATCGTCATCGAAACCCGCCGCGGTCACAGCATCGCTACCCGCATTGACGCCAACATCGGCGTGGGTGTGAACCTGGTACCAAAGCTTCCTAAGATGATGGATGCCAACCAGTATATGAGCTATGCCACAGAGATGCTGGGTACTTATCCGGAAATCAGCAAGATTATGGAGAACAATAATCTCAATTTCCTGAATAACGACAAAAACAATTACTATTATAATGCATACCACAACAACACCGACTGGAGCAAGGAGGTTTATGAAGAAGCCTTGAGCCAGAACTACAGCATCAACGTGCAGGGTGGTGATGATGTGGGTATGTACAACCTCTCTCTGGGTTATACCGACGGCAAGAGCACAGCCAAGAAGAATGGCTTCAACCGCCTGAACATCCGTTTCAACAGCGACCTGAAGATTACCAAGGGTTTCGCTACCGAGTTTGACGTTGACTACGTGAAGTTGAGCCGCGACCTCTTCGATGATGGCGCTCCTAGCGACTTCAGCAAGGGTACCGTGACATCGCCTACACTCCTGGCGCTGATCAAATCGCCTATCCTCAACCCATACGTATTCAACAAGACCACAGGTCAGTTGTCTTCTACCCTCTCTGAGGCAGACGACTTCCTGAGTGCACTGGATCCCAACCTCTCGCTGGCAAACCCTACTGCCCTGCTGGCAAACGGCAGCGGCAACAACAAGAACCGCATGGAGAACTCTATGTTCCACGTGCGCATCATGCCTAAGTTCGACCTGGGCAAGGGTTTCAAGCTTTCAGAGAACATCAACTATACGTTGAACCGTAACTCCCAGCGCTACTATCGTCCGAAGGGCGGTGTGCCAACCTTCTATGTAGAGGGCTTGGGTATGGTGCAGACCTTGTCTGCTTCCATCTTCGCCAAGGAAGAGACCGTGATGAGCGATACCCGCTTCGATTTCTCACGCATCCTGGGTGCCCACACCATCGACGCCATGGCAGGATTCAGATACCTGAACTACGGTTATGAGATGAACAACCCTACAGGACAGTATCAGAGTGCCGGTAACGACCTCTTGCCAAACGTATCCAACAGCATGGACTTCAAGGATGCCAAGGGTGAGGATTACAAGAAGACCAGCCTTACCTGGTATGCACAGGCCAACTACAACTACAAGAACCGCTACTTCCTGGAGGCTCAGGCAGCCCTGGAGAGCAGCAGCAGCTTCGGCGACAAGGCCACAAGCCTGCGCATGGGCGGTGTAGCATGGGGCTTGTTCCCTAGCGTACAGGCAGGTTGGGTGATGACCAACGAAGAGTGGTTCCCACAGAACATCGGCCTCAACTATCTGCGCCTGAACGCCGGATTCGAGATAAGCGGTAACGACGACATCAACAACAAGGCGGCACGCACATCGTTCGAGGTATTGAAGTTCCTGCACAACGCCATCCCAGCCGTACAGCTCAACAACATCGGTAACGAGAATGTGACCTTCGAGAAGACCCGCCGCATCAACCTGGGCTTCCAGAGCCAGTGGCTCGACAACCGCCTGGGCTTAGGCTTCAACTACTATATGAACCATACATCCGACCTCCTCACCATAAAGGATTTCACCACTCCTGTGGCAGGTGTGAAGAGCTACTGGAGCAACGAGGGTTCTATGGACAACACCGGATTTGAGGTAAGCCTCAACGGTAAGCCAGTGGTAAGCCGCAACTTCACCCTGGAGCTGGGGGCCAGCTTGGGTCACTACAAGAACGAGATCAAGAGCTTGCCTAACGAGAAATACGTAGCCATCAACGGCAATGCCAAGGGTGCTAAGGGTTATACCTCTTCTATCTATGGCAGCGGCAACGTGGCAACACTCGTAGGTCAGAGCGCCGGTGTATTCTACGGATACAAGACTGCAGGCGTATTCGCAACAGATGCTGAAGCAAAGGCTGCCGGAAAGGACGGTTATCTCTACCAGCTCGACGAAACCGGTGCCAAGAAGTATTTCAAGGCTGGTGACATGCACTTCGTTGACCTGGATGGCGACGGCTGCATCGGCGAGAACGACAAGACCATCATCGGTAATCCAAACCCGGATATCTATGGTAATGCATTCATCCGCGCCTCTTACGGTAACTTCACACTCTCTGCAGTGTTCGGCTACTCTGTGGGCAACGACATCTTCAACTACCAGCGCAGCGTAATAGAGGGCGGCAAGAACTTCTACAACCAGAGCACTGCCCTGGTAAACCGCTGGAGAAGCGAAGGTCAGGTGACCAATGTTCCTCGTATATCTTACGATGACGAGATGGGCAACTCACGCTTCAGCGACCGCTGGATAGAGGATGGAAGCTATCTGAAGCTCCGCTCACTCAACCTCAACTACAAGGTGCCTGTAAGCACATCCTGGTTGCAGGGTCTTCAGGTTTGGGTAGAGGCAAACAACCTCTTCACCCTGACCAAGTATCTGGGTGGCGACCCTGAGATGTCAACCTCCAACGCCGTGCTCTATCAGGGCATCGACACGGGTAGCATCGCATCAGGACGCACCATTACAGTGGGTTTGAAGCTTAATCTCTAATAAAAAAGTACAATCACAAAGCATCAAAATAATGAAAATTAAATATTTCATAGCAGCCACCCTGGCTGCCATCACATTCAGTTCATGCAGTGATATGTTCGATGATGGATCCAATCGTTACGTCTATAATCCGGAACTCAACGAGAAGGTCGATTCAATGTTCTATATCAACGGTATCTTGAAAGGTGTTCAGCAAGCCATCGACCAGAATGTGCTTGTCAATGAGCTTCGTGGCGACCTCGTGTCGCCAACCTCTCATGCCTCTACCGACTTGCAGCGCCTGGCAGCATTCGACTATGCCGACGGCAACAAATATGATTCTGCGTATGTTTATTACCGCATCATCAACAACTGCAACTACTACGTGGCTCACCGCGACACCACCCTTGCTACGGGTTCAAGCCTTGTGGCAATGAAGGAGTATGCCGAGGCAAAGGCCATCCGTGCATGGGCTTACCTGCAGCTGGCTCGCAACTATGGCAACGTGCCTTTCTACACCCATCCTCTTACCGATATCTCATCGGTAGAGGGTGCTGCCAACCTGGAGAAGAAAGACCTGAACGGCATCGTGGCTGCCCTGGCTCCCGACCTGGAGCAGTATGTGAACCTGCCAGTGCCTAGCTGGAAGGAGTTTGACCTGGGTATGAGCGACGCCGGCGAGCAGAAGAAGGTGACTACATCGCAGATGATGATTCCGGTACGCCTCATCCTTGCCGACCTCTATCTGGAGTCAGGCAACTATGCCAAGGCGGCAGAGCATTACTTCAATTATCTGAAGCAGAACAAGGAGCGCCTGCGTTCTTATCTGGCTGACTGGGCGAATTATCCAACCTATTCGGATCTTCCAACCTCAATGAGAAACGGACAGAGCTGGTTTGTTTCAAACGGCGACTGGTCAACTACCTACAGCCAAGATGCGGAAACCATCACCTTCGTGGCTATGGCAACCAACAAGTTGCGTGGTGAGATTACTGCCCTGCCTGGTTTGTTTGGCTACAACTACTACACAGCGGCAGACGGTTATCGCTACAACGTTGAACCTGCCCTGGTAGCATCTGATTCATACCTCGCTCTGTCTAACAGTCAGAACTTCTATTACAGAGTGGGTAGCGGTAAGAACGCTGTTTACGCCTACGCTTCTGTGGGAGATATGCGTTATCACAGTTCTTACAACCGTGTGAGATCGGATAAGAAGACAGATTTGGTTAACATTATCATGAAATATGAGAATGCGAACATTCCGCTCTATCGCACCTCTGGTGTTTATCTGAAACTTGCCGAGGCAATCAACCGCATGGGACATCCTGACGTGGCATTCGCCTTGCTGAAGGATGGCTGGAACCACAAGTTGGAGCAGGATACCACCTATATGACCCAGGAAGGTATCGAGTTCCTGAAGACCACCGTTCCTTTCCTGACGGCTGAGAACCGAGTAGTGTTCAACGATGAGGACGAATCTAGGGAATACAGCATAGGTAGCCAGCCACTGCATGCCCGTGGTGCCGGTATGACCCAGGGTAACCAGTCGCTCTACAAGTATCGCACAGAGATTGATAAGAAGTTGGCTGAATTAGGCAAGAGTTATCCTGTGAACGCCACAGCATCAGATAGCTTGAAGATTGAGCAGGATGCCGTAGAAGACCTTCTCTGCGACGAGATGGCATTGGAGCTTGCCTTTGAGGGAAGCCGCTTCAGCGACCTTTGCCGCATCGCCCGTCACAAGAATGCTGATAACCCTTGGGGCAGCAACTACGGTTCTCTCTGGCTTCGCGATAAGCTGAAGTTCAAGAACTCAGTGCTCGACCTGAGCGATCCGAACAACTGGTTCATGCCATTCAAGTAAAAAAGTTGGTAATATGATTATATAAAAAAATCCCCCATACACTCTTTTGCGTATGGGGGAATTTTTATATCCCGAAGCGTTTCAGCGTTTCATGACGCACCCTTTTTTAATCCGCAGCAAGGGAGTATGCATTTCCGAAACTACTTAGTCATCTCGAAACCTACGCGCATGCCATCGTAGCTATTGGCGATGGTACCCACTGCGCTGAGAGTAGAGCTGCCCTTGAAGGCGCTGAGCATCTTGATGAGGTTGAGAAGCTTCTTCTGGTCGAAGAGAAGACTGATACCATTGGTGGTCTTGGTGGCATAGCCAGAAGCACTCAGCAGAAGACCCTTCAGATGGATGGCATGAGTCTTCTCATCAAAGGTATAGGTGCCCTGCCATGGCTTGCCGTCAATCTGCGCAGAGAAGTTGCCGTCGGTGGTGAAGGTGAACTGGGTGTTTGAACTGTTGAAGCCAAACTTATTATAATAGGTGCTCAACTTCTCCTCTACCTTGTTGGCAGCAATCTCGCCACCCGCCTTTGCCAGCAGGTTCTCTGAAGTGAAGGCGCATCCTGGCTTGCAGTACTTCCAGGTATGAGCGCAGAGATCTTCCTTTGAAAATGTGCCCGAACCGATTACATTGTTCAAGAGGCCACTGATGATGCTACCAATAGATGTGGTGGTAGCAGCAGTGGCAGCAGTTGCCGAAGAAGTAGCACCAGTAGTTCCATCTACAGAAGTAGATGTAGATTTCTTGGTAGAAGTCTTGGTGGTTGACTTCTTGGTAGTCTTGGTGGTTGATTTCTTTGAAGAAGATTTCTTGGTTGATTTCTTTGTAGTCTTCTTCACTGGCATCAACTCCGATTTAGAGGCATTGAGCGCTGCCTCGTTCATGGCGCTAGCATTGCTGCCTACTGTGCATGCGAGCACGAGGGCAGCAATCAGAATTACCTTTTTCATTTTACTTTCCTTTTACTTTCTATATTATATTATCTTATTCTTATACCATATATCTTATATCGATATCCACGCTTTCGGGGTGCAAAGTTCGGCATTTTTTGGGAAATAACAAAGAGAAATCCCCTTTTTTTCTCTTCCAGCTTTCCTATTTTTCCTATTCATCCTCTGTTCATCATCAGCATCCCTTCTAATTACCCTGCACGATTTATAGACGGATGGGGGTGCAGATGGTTTATTCAAATGCTGATTTTCGTGCAAAAGCTAGTGCAAATGATTCATCTTTTTGACTTAAATCAAAAAAGAATAATAATTACCCCAAAAATATCGTTTTGTGTACCGAAATGTTATCAGAATGTAATATCTTTGCAGTGTTAATAAAAATACAATAGGTTATGAATGATTTAATTAAGGTAAACACGAGTAATGAAAATCAGGCATTGAACAAGTGCCAGCAGATTCTTCAGGATCGCCGCGAGGCCCTTGCCTCTAAGGCAAAGAGAAGAGATTAAGTCCTTCACAGCAAAAAGAGAAGAGATGAATTTCTTCTAGGTTTATGAAGCAGACAAGGATTTGAATCCTTCGAAGAGAGATTTTTTCAGAATGACTCTTAATTTGAAAAAGTAGTTTTTGGGAAAAGAAAGAAAAGTAAAAAACCCCGTTGCCGGAACGTTTCGTCTGGCAACGGGGCTTTTTCATATCTTACTTCTTATTCAAGTTACTTATTCTTCTCTGCCTTCATGATTACCTCGAAGTGGTTGCCACTCTTCAGTACCACGTTCTTCAGGAAGTCTGAAATCTGCTGGGCAGTTACCGACTTCACCATCTCACGGTAGTTGGTGTGGGTATCTACCTTACGCAAATCATACATGCTCAATACCTGCATCCAGTAGCTGTTGGTCTTCTCATCAACACCAGCCTGCTTCAAAAGGATTTCCTTCACCTTCTGCAAATCGTTGGCATCAGGAGCAGCAATCGTCTCCTCCATACCCTTGAAGAAGCAAGGAACAGCTGCATCTACCTTATCTGGGTTCAACTGAGCCGTACCGTTGATGGTAAGTGCCAACTTGCCGTCGTAATCGAAAATCAAGCCGCAAGATGCACCAGTGCTGTAAGCAGCACTCAACTCCTCACGGATGCTGCGCAGATACTTCATCTCCAACAGACGGGCAGAAATATCAGCCAATACGGCTGTCTTCTGAGTATAAGCAGGCAACTTCACGAACCACATCTCGCGTGCCTGGCTCTGTGGATTCTCCATTGCCTTGGTAAAGATGTTCTTCACCTCGCCCTTAGCGTATGGAATCTTCTGGTTCTTCAGCTTCATGCCCTTGTTTGGCAGAGAAGCGATATACTGCTCGATGAGTGGCAGGAGTACCTTCTCGTCGTAGTTACCTACAAAGTAGAAGGTGAAGTCCTTGGCATTGCCATAGAGCTGCTTCTGCATGTCGAGCACACGGTCGTAGTTGATGTTCTGGATATCCTCTGCATTTGGAAGAAGAGCCAGCTTGTTGCCCAGGTAGAGAGTGCTCTGGATAGAATCCTGATATACCATGTTAGGGTTGTTGCTCTTGTTAGAGAGCACGGTAACGTAGGTATTCTTCAGGTTCTCGAATGCCTTCTCGTCCTTGGTCAGGTTGGTCATCGAGAGATAGAGAAGCTGCATCATCGTCTCCAGATCCTTAGGAGTAGAAGTACCGGCGATACCGTGACGGAAAGGACTCATGGTGAGACCTACGCTGCACTGCTTACCAGCCAGCATCTTCTGCAGGTCGTTGCCTGTGAAACCAGCCAATCCGCTTACTTCCCATACGGTAGAAGCATTGGCAGCGTTAACAGGGTCGTTCTGGAATGCAGAGTAACCCACGTTGGCACTTCCGGCAACACGAATCTCATTATCCTTATAGTCGGTCTTCTTCAATACCACCTTGGCACCGTTAGAGAGGGTGAGCTTCTTGAAGCCGAGCACCTTGTTCTCTACCACCTTCTTGATGCTGCCAGCCTTTGGAGCTGAAGCCATCAGTGGTTCCTGCTTCACGTTATCCACATAAGCCTCCAGCTTCTCGCCGCGTACCTGCTTCACGATGGCAGCAAGTTCCTGCTCTGTAGGATAGCTTACGCCCTCTGCCTCCTTCATCAGCACCATGCTCACAAAGTTGGTGTCGGTTTCTGAAATCAGATTCTTCATCGCATCGTTGATGTGTTCAACTGTAAAGCTTGGCACTATCATCTGATAAATCTTGTACTCATCTTCGAGAGATGGGATTGGCTCGTTGTCTGTGAAGTGATCCACATACTGGGTAGTAAACTGCTCGTTCTTCATCTTGTTGCGGTTCTCATACATGGTTTCCATGCCGCTCATGAAGTTCTCCTTGGCACGTGCATACTCTGTGGCTGTGAAACCGAAGTCGCGTACACGCTTTGCCTCACGCAGGAAGGCTGCATAAGCCTCCTTTACCTTGCCTGGCTTAGCCACACCCGAGATAGAGAAGGCATCCTTGGTGCCTGAGATGAGGTAAGAGCCGATGCCTGCGCTTCCCTGGAGGAATGGGCAATCTGCCTCACGTGTCTGCTCTGCCAAGCGGGCATCGAACATCGAACCTACTACGCTGCGGAGGTAACCCATGACGAGGTAGGCCATGTTGCCTTTCAAGGAATCAGGATATGCATCGGTCTTCATCATGATATTGATCATGTCGAACTTCTGCTCCTTGTTCTTGTCGATTACGTAGATGGCTGTATCGTTGTCAGCCACTGGCACTGGCACTACCTTGGCAGCATTCTTAGGCACCTTGATGCCAGAGAAGAGTTTCTTGATCTGTGCTTCTACATGATCTACATCGATATCACCCACGATGATGATTGCCTGGTTGTCCGGACGGTACCACTTGCGATAGTAAGCACGCAGGGTTTCAGGGTCGCATCCATCGACGACGCTCATCAAGCCGATAGGCATACGGTATCCGTACTTCTCGCCCTGGTAGAGCTTAGGCAGGTTGCGCTCCAACATGAGCTGCTGACCCACCATGCGCAGACGATACTCATTGTGTACCACATCGCGCTCATCGTTGATGGCCTCCTTGGTCAGCGAGATACCGTTGCTCCAATCCTTGAGGATGAGCATGCAGGAATCCACTGCTGAGGTGCGGGTAGTAGGAACATCGGTGAAATAATAAACGGTTTTGTCGATGCTGGTATAGGCATTGAGGTTGCGACCATACTCCACGCCGATGCTCTGCAGGTAATCCTGGAGGGAATTGCCCTTGAAGTGCTCGGTGCCATTGAAGGCGAGGTGCTCCAAAAGGTGAGCCAAACCGCGCTGGTCATCATTCTCATTGATAGAACCCACTTTCTGAGCGATGTAGAAACTAGCCACATGCTCAGGGAAAGCATTATGACGAATGTAGTAGGTCAAGCCATTCTCAAGATGACCGATCTTCACATTCTTGTCCACTGGGATAGGAGGCATCTGTGCCATCGCATTTCCCACAGAGAGCAGCAGCAGTGCCGCTGCGAAAATCTTTCTTAATCTCATTTTTTCTCTGCTGAATATTAATAAATATGCAATTATCAGTTATTTCGACTGCAAAATTACTCAAAATAAAAATGATTTGCAAGTATTTGGGAGATTATCTTCCCAAATACCTGCAAATCTATCAACTTTTAACTATAAACTATCAACTCTGAAGCTCTTCAGCCATGAGCCTCTGAACAGGCGCACCAGGAAGAGGCATCCTCTCAGCGTAAGCTCCGTGGCCATGGCTATCCATACGCCCTCCAATCCGTAGCTCTTCGAAAGCCCATAGGCAAGGGTGAGCCTCACCAGCCACATCGTTCCCAGATTGATGGCGGCAGGCTTCTTCGTATCGCCCGCTCCCACGCAGACACTATAGGTAACGATGCTCGCCGCAAAGAACGGTTCGGCGAATGCCTCGATGCGCAGGCAGATGGTGCCCAATTCGCGGATACTTTCCACCGGCGACAGCACGCCTATCATCTCGGGTGCAAAGACGAACATCACCACGCCCATCAATGCCATCACGCTCATGCCCAATCCCACGGTGAGATAGGCGAAGCTCTTGCAGAGGTCGATGCGCCCGGCTCCATGAGTCTGTCCCACCAGGGTGCTTGCCGCATCTCCGATGCCATAACCCGGCATATAGCAGAGGCTCTCGGCGGTGATGGCGAAGGAATGGGCAGCGATGGCGATATTGCCCAATGGCGCCACAATCATGGTGCTCACTATCTGCGCTCCGCTCATCAGGATATTCTGAATGGCCATCGGTATGCTGATCTGGCAGGCCTGATTCACATAACTCTTCACCCAGCGGAACGGCTCTTTATCCTGCCGCAGGTTCAGAATCCTGTTGCTGCATGCCGAAATCCAGAGATTGGGCAGCGAGATGCAGAAGTAGGCCATCGCCGTGCCGCATGCCGCCCCCACTACGCCCATCTTCAGTATATAGATGAAGAGATAGTTGAAGACCACATCGCAGAGGCATATCAATACCGCCATCACGCTGGGCGTATGCATATTGCCTGCCGACTTGAGCATCATCTCGGAGATGTGATAGAGGAACACGAAGGGCAGCACGAGGCTATATATCAGGAAATACTTCGATGAGAAAGGAGCGATGTCGTCACCGCCACCCAGCCAATAGGGCAGATAGCCATGGATGCCTACACCCACCAGGGTGAGCATCAGGCTGAACGCCAAACCGCATATCAGGGCATGGCGATATACCTGGCGTGCCTTTCTGAAATCGTTGGCACCGATGAAATGAGCCACCTGCACCGAGAACCCCGTGGCAGCTGCCGAAAGCAAACTTCCGATGAGCCAAGTGGTTGACTCTATCAGTCCGATGCTAGCCGAGGCTTCTGCTCCCAGATGTCCCACCATCGATGCATCGATAAAGAACATCATCACGGTGGAAATCTGCGCCAGCATAGACGGCACGCTCAACCCCACGATGAGATTGAGTTTTTCCCTTCGAGTCATCGCCCTTCCCTTGCGAATCGACTCTATCAGATAATCTGTCTTATTCTTGAATAACATATTTTTCTCTTTTAATGAAATGATACAAAAAGTGGCGATCCTCAAAAGAGGAACACCACTTTCTATTTAAATTTAAAATTTGTCGTACCTTTGTTTTTCCCAAAACTTAACTTCCGCCGTAGCAGAACAGTACTGTTTTTGTCATCCTTGAATAAATCAATCTTTCTATACCTTAACTAACACCCATTTTTGAATAAACAATCTAATTTTACCTAAACTAAAAACCTAACCTATGAACAACAATCTTAACTTATTTTTTACCTAACAACTAAAACCTAATAAAATCTATTACCTAACTAAAAACCTAAAACTTATTTTTTCTGAT
>ERZ1034626.271-NODE-271-length-37979-cov-8.006513_pt1 | contig 37979 bp, 20 predicted proteins | sample MGYA00520652_ERZ1034626 | MGnify/ENA primary metagenome ERZ1034626 (study PRJEB33766, sample SAMN09781765) | gut metagenome | biome: gut microbiome | host: Homo sapiens | place: Madagascar | study: EMG produced TPA metagenomics assembly of the PRJNA485056 data set... | reverse complement strand
AAGAAGAGTTGGAAAAAGATGAATGTTACGGATGTGCCTATGGAAAATGTGGACCATGTATCGGTATCTGTTACAAATCAATGAAAGCATAGGAGGATTAAGTCAATGAATACAACAGTTATTTCCGGGCGATTGGTAAGAAATCCCGGATACAACGAAGTGGAGAATGAAAAAGGACTTCATAAGATTGCCAAGTTTGTTCTGGCAGTCAGAAGAAATTATTCCGATGAAGTCAGTTTCATTCCGGTAAAGGCTTTTGCAAAGAAAGCAGAATTTGCCAGAGATTATCTGATGCAGGGAACGAAGGTCATGGTGGAAGGCGAGATTGTCACAGGTAATTATGAAGATAAGGATACCGGGAAAAAGATCTATACCACCGAAGTGTATGCAAACAGGATTGAATTCGCAGGTGCAAAAATAGTTGACAGACCACCGTTTCCAGAAGATGCGGAAGGGTTCTTAGAAATTCCAGAGGGTATGGAAGAAGAAATGCCGTTTAGATAGAGGAGGATAAAAGATGGTTTCAGTAGATCAGGCGTATATGGTAGGGCATATGAAAAATGCCGATGGAAGTATCAACAACAAAAATGTAGTGCTGTCAGCAGCATGTGAAGCAGCGGAACTGTTCCAGTGCATGATGGCAGTAAATCAGAAACTGGAGGACTGGCAGAGATTTAACCACACCTTGGAGATGCATCTTAGAAGTGTGGAATGTGAGAAAATCCATGATATCTGTCAGGCAGTATACGGAATGAAACATCCGTCCAATGAACTGGAAGGATTGTATCTGGCAAGAGAGGATGAACAGATATGCCTGCTGTACTATCAAGTGTTTGTAGGGATGCTGGAAATCAATATTAATTCAGCCGAAGTGCTGTACAAACAGAAGGAGGAAACAATCAATGAGTAAGATGGAGTATATGCCGGTAGATTGTCTGCAGGTTCCGAAGGTGCTGTTTCAGATGGAAAAATACAAAAATCTGTCAAATACGGCAAAGATTTTATACAGTTTATTTCTGGATCGTTTGAAATTTGCGGTGCAGAATGGTTGGGTAGATCATAACGGGGATCTGTTTGTTATCTATCCAAAAAGTGAAATGAGGAAAGACTTGAATACGACTCGGTATGGAGTAGATCAGGCAGTACAGGAACTGGTTCAGGTTGGTAAACTGGTGCGTATCATTCCAAACAATGGAAAGGCGAACCACTTTTATATCAATAATATTTATGAAAATGAGATGGAGGAAGAATCAATGATGACATTAGATACTATCATGGCAAATATGCCGCTGGCTGAAAGAGAAATTATTATGGATAAGATGGTGAAAGCATCCAGAGATATTTTTGAAACTATTGCGGATATGGGATATATTGATCAATATGAAACGTCTTTAACTGCAATGGAAAAGCGAGGATACCAGGATGAGCTTGGAGAGATGGATATTGATCAAATTGAGGCTGATGGATATGAGTTTGGCATGGATCTTGCATTTGGAATTCTGGAGGAAAATGAAAATAATCCTGATCGTGTGTTAGATATCCAGAAATATGTGAACAGACAGTATGAAAGTTGTTCAAAAAAGAAGTTTATGAAGGTCCTGGAAACCCTCGTTCATGCGATGGGGAATGATGAAGGCTTTATTGGTGATATGTATGCTTGTAACAAGAAGGCCAGAAATTATTATTTGGACGAAATGATTAAATCATTCAATTTTGTGTTTGATGAGATGTGCCATGGTACAGGCAGTGCAGCAAATTGTGATTTTGATGTAGAAGAGTAGGAAAATATTATGGCAGATTTTGAATATTTCAGAGCAGAAGAATCTGACCAGTTTTCTTTTTTCCGGATACCAAAAGCTCTGTTCACAGAAAAAGAGTTTGCAAGCCTGTCCACAGACGCAAAGCTCCTTTATGGAATTTTGCTTGATCGAATCAGTCTGTCAAAGAAAAATGGCTGGATTGACAGTGAGGGTTATGTCTATATCATTTACACGATCGCAGAATTGCAGGAGCTGTTGCGAATGTCGCATACGACAGTGACAAAGCTTCTATATGAGCTGGATAGTGTGCATGGGATTGGATTGATCGAGCGGTATCGGCAGGGGAATAATCGTCCCTCTGTCATATATGTGAAAAATTTTGTGAAACGGAGTAGAGGAAAGCCAGTAAGATACTTTTCTTCTGGAATGCCAGAAACTGGAAATCCAGACTGCAAAGAATTGGAAATCCGGATTGCAAGAAACTGGAAGTCCGGAACGCAAAAAAATAGAAGTCCGGACTGCAAGAATCTGGATGGAAGTAATACTAATATAAATAAGACTGAAAAGAATCATACTGATAAGAGTAAGGGCAATACTCCCGCTTTGGAAGAAAAATTCAGTCAGTATGGTAGATTTAAAAATGTTGTTCTGTCGGAAGCTGAACTGCAGGAATTGATGACGCTATTTCCATGGGATTACCAGAAACGGATTGATCATCTTTCTGTTTATATGAAATCTAGTGGAAAAGAGTATCAGAACCATTTTGCAACAATCTGTCTTTGGGCAGAAAGGGATGGAACCAGGATAGGAATGGATAAATATGAATTTCAGGAAGGAGAAAGCCTGTGATGGAAAACAAAGTAACAGCAGATTATCTGGACGAAGAGGGATGTCTTCATTGTGGCACCTGTGGAAAAAGAAAACAGATGAAAGTCAGTCTGATGGGTTTTGAGCATGTAGTGTCCTGTTTGTGCGAATGCGAGGTAAAAGCTAGGCAGGAACTGGATGAGAAGATGCAGCGGGAAGAAGCACAACGGCAGCTTTATCAGAGAAAAACCGTCGGACTTCGGGAAAGAAGATTCTGGGAATGGAAATTTGAAAATGACAATGGAAGCAACCAGAAGATACTAATCGCCAGGCAGTATGTAGAAAACTGGACAGATATGAAGAGAAAAAATGTAGGATTGCTTTTGATGGGACCGGTTGGAACCGGGAAGAGCTTTTTTGCAGGCTGTATTGCAAATGCACTTTTGGAACAGGGAGAACGTGTCATGATGACAAACTTTTCCAGGATCTTAAATGAAATGACCAGCTATCAGGCAGATAAGAACCAGATTATACAAAATCTTGTGGATTATCCGCTGCTGATTATTGATGACTTGGGAATAGAACGAAATTCCGAGTTTGCTTTGGAGCAGGTCTATAATGTGATAGACAGCCGCTATTGTAAAATGCTTCCGATGATCGTAACAACGAATCTGGGACTGAATGAAATGAAGTCCACAGATTTGGATACTGCCCATCAGCGTATTTACAGTAGAATACTTGAAATGTGTGTTCCCATCTATTGTGGTGGAGAAGATAAGAGAAAAGAAGAAGGGACAGAAAAACTCGTACAGGTGCAGAACCTGATTACCGGTTAATCTGTCCTTTTTCATTAAAGGGGGTGATTGTCATGATTACAGATCTGGACAGCAGTTGAATCGCTGAAAGGAGGGAAAAGTCATGCAGGAAGAGGTAACTCAGAAAACGGTCACGTTCTGTATTCGGGCTACTAAGATTACGGCAGACCTGTTGAAAAAGGTTCTTGTTGCGTATCTGCGTCATCAGAAGCAGAAATCAGTAGAGAAGAAAGTACAGAAAAATCAGCCGAAACAGGGAAAGGTCACGGTAAAAGAGCTGGCAAAACAGAATGCCGGGATGGTCAATATCGAGATCACAAATAAGAATATCAAGTCCTTTGAACGCTATGCCAGAAAATACGGGATCAATTATGCTCTGAAAAAAGACAAGAGCAAAGAGCCGCCGGTTTATCTGGTATTTTTCAAGGGACGTGATCAGGATGCCCTCAATGCTGCTTTCCGTGAGTTTTCCCAGAAACAGATTCAAAAAGTGAATAAACCTTCCATTCATAAGCGTCTTGCAGCTTACCGGTCAATGATGCCAAAGAAGACGAAGGACAAAGTAAAGAACCGCCATCAGGAACAGAGCCGATGAAGAAACAAAACGGCAATAAGCTGATGCAGAAGTGGAAGAATAAAGCTGGGGTCAGGCTGTCCGCCCTGGATAAAAAGAAACTGGTTCTTACAAATCTTCCCTATGTTCTGACCGCTTTTTATGCAGACCGGGCATCCTGCCTATACAGGAGCAGTCCCGGAGAAGATATAGGGAACAAACTGTTATATGCGATGGAACATGCAGATCGGATCTTTACAGGGATTCTGTTGAGTTTTGACCTTAGAGATCTATTGGTTGGAGTTACTGTCGCAGTTATTTTAAAACTATTGGTTTGGCAGAAACAGTCAGATGCAAAGAAACTTCGGAAGGGAATCGAGTATGGTTCAGCCAGATGGGGAACTGCAGAGGATATCAAGCCTTATATGTCAGAGGATCCCTGGATGAATATTCCGTTGACAGCAACAGAAGCATTGACCATGGAGAGCAGACCAAAGCAGCCGAAGTATGCGAGAAATAAAAATATCGTGGTCATCGGAGGCAGTGGCTCCGGAAAGACACGATTTTTCGTTAAACCGTCGGTCATGCAGATGAACTGTTCCATGGTCATTACAGATCCGAAAGGTACTCTGATCGAAGAGTGCGGAAAGATGTTGGCAAAGGGACCGCCTAAAAAAGATAAGAATGGAAATATTATGAAAGATAAGTCTGGAAAAGTAGTTCATGAGCCCTATGTGATTAAGGTTCTGAACACCATCAATTTTTCCAAATCGCTTCATTACAATCCATTTGCTTATATACGGTCTGAAAAAGATATCCTGAAGCTGGTGACAACAATCATTGTGAATACCAAAGGCGAAGGGGAAAAAGCTTCCGAAGATTTCTGGGTGAAAGCAGAGAAATTGCTGTACACAGCACTGATTGCTTTTATCTGGTATGAAGGGGATGAAGAGGAAAAGAACCTGAATACCCTTCTGGATCTTTTGAACGAAAGCGAAACCCGTGAAGAGGATGAAACTTACCAGAATCCTGTGGATATGATGTTCCAGGAACTGGAAGAAAGAGATCCGCAGCACTTTGCGGTCAGACAGTATAAAAAATATAAAATGGCGGCTGGAAAGACAGCGAAAAGTATTTTGATATCCTGTGGAGCCAGACTTGCCCCATTTGATATCGCAGAACTTCGTGAGATCATGTCTTACGATGAAATGGAACTGGATAAGATCGGTGACAGGAAAACAGCCTTGTTTCTGATCATGTCCGATACGGATACCACATTCAACTTTGTGATTGCCATGTTACAGTCACAGCTTTTCAATCTGCTTTGTGATAAGGCAGATGATGTATATGGTGGAAGACTGCCGGTGCATGTGCGTGTCATCGCTGATGAGTTTGCCAACATCGGGCAGATTCCTCAGTTTGACAAGCTGATCGCAACTATCCGAAGCAGGGAAATCTCTGCTTCTATTATTTTGCAGTCCCAGAGTCAGCTAAAGGCAATGTATAAGGATAGTGCAGATACCATTCTGGGTAACTGTGATACTACACTTTTTCTTGGTGGCAAAGAGAAAACCACCTTAAAGGAAATGAGTGAGCTTCTGGGGAAGGAAACCATTGACCTGTATAACACTTCAGAGACGAGGAGTAATCAGAAGTCCTTTGGATTGAACTACCAGAAAACAGGCAAACAGCTGATGACGGAAGATGAGATTGCAGTCATGGATGGAGGAAAATGTATCCTGCAGATCCGTGGTGCCAGACCATTTTTCTCGGATAAATATGATATCACGAAACACAAAAACTATCGGCTTCTTGCAGATGAAAACGAGAAGAACCGGTACAAAGTAGAGAAAGAGTTAAATCCACAGTACACACCGAAACCCGAAGAAGAGGTGGAAGTGATTCATGTAGAACTGTCGGAGTAACCTTGGGAATGAACGAAAAATAATGAGGAAAGGAATAACTGACATTAGGTGCGCCGGCTTTTTAGTCGGTGTTTTTTCATTCCCGTAAACACCTGAAAGAAGTCAGTTTTGGTTTATGAATATATGGCATTTTTTAGCAGCGCAATTACAACTTTAAAAACTCTTGTAGTCGCAATCGGCGCAGGTCTTGGTGTGTGGGGGGTCGTGAACCTTCTGGAAGGATATGGAAATGATAATCCCGGCGCTAAAAGCCAGGGCATCAAACAGCTGATGGCTGGTGCCGGAATCATGCTGCTGGGAACTACCCTGATTCCACAGCTGGCAACATTGTTCTCTTAAGAGGAGTGGTAGATGAACACCATCATTGAGAGAATTACGGAAGCGATAAAGGATATCCTGATCGGACTTATCAAGTCATGTTTGGATAACATGTTCACGTCTGTCAATGAGCAGGTGGGAACCATAGCCGGGCAGGTGGGACAGACACCGCAGGGATGGAATGCAGGGATTTTTAATCTGATTCAGAATATATCCCAAACGGTGATTGTCCCCATTGCGGGACTGATCATCACCTTTGTCCTGTGCTATGAATTGATCACGATGGTAACACAGAAAAACAATTTCCATGAATTTGAGACTTATAACATTTTCCTCTGGATCTTCAAAGCGTATGTAGCCATTTATCTGGTGACAAATACGTTCAATATCACGATGGCGGTCTTTGATGTTGGTCAGCATGTGGTCAACAATGCCGCCGGGGTGATATCAGGAAACACTGCGGTGGATGCAACAGAAGCAATTACACGGATTGTGGATGCCCTGGAGGATATGGAGTTAGGGGATTTGTTCCTGCTATCCATGGAAACGCTGCTGATCAGTATTACCATGCGGATTCTGTCAATCATCATAACCGTTATTTTGTACGGAAGAATGATAGAAATTTACCTTTATACTTCCATAGCACCAATTCCGTTTGCCACCATGACCAATAAGGAATGGGGCAATATCGGAAACAACTATTTAAAAGGCTTGTTCGCACTGGCATTTCAGGGATTCTTCATGATGGTCTGTGTGGGAATTTATGCAGTTTTAGTAAATGCGATGACCATATCCAGTGACCTTCATGCAGCAATGTTTTCAGTAGCGGCTTATACCGTGATTCTTGCATTTTCATTATTCAAGACCGGAAGCCTTAGCAAATCAATATTCAATGCCCACTAATGGGCAGGAAGGGAGAGCATACATGGCGTATGTACCAGTACCAAAAGACCTTACCAAGGTCAAAACAAAAGTAGCGTTAAATCTGACAAAGCGGCAGCTTATTTTCTTTTCACTTGCCGCAGTTGTGGGAATTCCGTTTTATCTAGTCATGAGAAAACCAATCGGTTCCAGTATCGCAGCCATTCTGATGGTAACGATCATGCTTCCGTTTTTCTTCATGGCAATGTATGAAAAAGACGGTCTTCCCTTTGAAAAAGTGGTGGCAAATATCATTCGACAGAAGTTTATCTGTCCGGCAGTAAGACCATATAAGACAGAAAATTTTTATCAGGAGATTTCCACCCTTGTAAAAAAGGAGGGTGTGCCGGATGGCAAAAAAGACAAAGCAGGAGGCTCAGCAGGAGCGTCTGTCCCTGGCGGAAAAAAGAAACCGTCAGGAAAGAAGAAACAAAAAAAGCAGAAAAGAAAGAGAACAGGAAAAGCGTAAGAAGAAGCAGGAACGGGACCGTAGGAAACAGAAAAGCATTCCTACAACTGCACAGCAGAGTATTCCGTATATTCGGATGCTGCAGGATGGTATCTGCCAGGTGACAAAGACCTTTTTCTCCAAGACGATTCAGTTTTATGACATCAATTATCAGCTGGCTTTAAATGAGGATAAGACCACGATATTTGAGAATTACTGTGATTTCTTAAATTACTTTGATTCTTCCATCAGTGTGCAGCTGTCCTTTATCAATCAGCAGGTGGATGTGGCAGAATTTGAGAAAAGCATCGATATTCCGGATCAGAACGATGACTTCAATGCCATTCGTGAAGAGTACCGTACTATGCTGAAAAATCAGCTTTCCAAAGGAAATAATGGTCTGGTAAAGACGAAGTATATCACTTTTGGAATCGAAGCAGAAAGTCTGAAGGTAGCAAGACCAAGGCTTGAAAGAATCGAAACAGATATCTTAAATAACTTTAAGGTTCTGGGAGCACAGGCACATTCTTTGAATGGACTGGAAAGGCTGGAGATTATGTATCATGTGTTCAACCAGGATCGGATTGAACCATTTAAGTTCCAGTACAAGATGCTGCCGGAAACCGGATTAAAGACCAAAGATTTTATTGCACCGACTTCCTTTAACTTTTCCAAGAATCAGACATTTTTGATGGGAAGAACGATGGGAAGTGTAAGTTACCTGCAGATTCTTGCACCGGAGCTGACAGACCGGATGCTTGCAGATTTTCTGGATGTAGATGACAGTATTAATGTCAACATCCATATCCAGTCGATTGATCAGAGTTCAGCCATCAAGATGATCAAGAGCAAGATTTCAGATCTGGATAAGATGAAGATCGAAGAGCAGAAGCGAGCAGTACGTTCTGGTTATGATATGGACGTGCTTCCATCGGACCTTGTAACCTATGGAGAAGAGGCAAAGAATCTGCTGGAAGATCTGCAGTCCAGAAATGAGCGAATGTTCCTTGTAACGGTTCTGGTGATGAATACAGCAAAGAAGCGTCAAAAACTGGATAATAATATTTTCCAGGTGCAGGGGATCGCACAGAAATATAACTGTTCTTTAAAACAGTTGGATTATCAGCAGGAAGCAGCACTTATGTCCTGTATTCCGCTTGGAGTCAATCGAATTGAAATTCACAGAGGGCTTACCACATCATCAACCGCAATCTTTGTGCCATTTACAACGCAGGAACTGTTTCAGGAAGGGGAAGCTCTTTATTACGGGTTGAATGCGTTATCCAATAACATGATCATGGTTGACCGGAAACGTTTGAAGAACCCAAATGGATTGATTCTTGGTACACCAGGTTCTGGTAAGTCATTTTCAGCAAAGAGGGAAATTACAAACTGCTTCCTGATTACGGAAGACGATATCATTGTCTGTGATCCAGAAGCCGAGTATTCGGCACTGGTGCAGGCACTGCATGGGCAGGTGGTACGGGTTTCTCCGGTATCTGACCAGTATATCAATCCAATGGATCTGAACCTGAATTATTCCGAGGAAGACAACCCACTGTCACTGAAAGCAGATTTCATTTTGTCTTTGTGTGAGCTGATTGTTGGAGGAAAGAACGGACTGGAGCCGGTAGAAAAAACGATTATTGATCGTTGTGTTCGGTTAGTATATCAGGAATATCTTGCCGATCCAGTGCCGGAGAAGATGCCAATCCTGGAGGATTTATACAACCTTCTGAGAAAACAGGAAGAGCCGGAAGCACAGCGTCTTGCAACTTCATTGGAGATTTATGTTACAGGCTCCCTGAATGTATTTAATCATCGCACAAATGTAGATATCAACAATCGTATCGTTTGTTTTGATATCAAAGAGCTTGGAAAACAGCTGAAAAAGATCGGGATGTTGATTGTGCAGGACCAGGTATGGAACCGAGTGACTATCAATCGTTCCGCTCATAAATCTACCCGTTACTATGTGGATGAATTCCATCTTCTATTAAAAGAAGAGCAGACAGCAGCTTACAGTGTGGAAATTTGGAAGAGGTTCCGTAAATGGGGAGGTATTCCAACTGGTGAACTGGTTTGTTACTTGTTAGTCGCTTAAAGTGCAAACTATCGCCGTTCTGACTGAAACCGGCAAGTAAGTCAGAAGTATCAATGCGGAAAAAAACGGGAAAGGGGTAGCGACCTAATCCGAGTGGAAGGCTATTCATAATAGAATAGCCACACGCAACGCATAGAGCTTGAACCTGCATAAGTAGAATATAACAGCTCCAAGAGGCCGCATTGCCAGCCGGTACGATATAATCGTGGTAAAAAGATATGCTATGCTGAGCGTGAAATGACACGCTGATGAAAATGGGCGAAAGCCCCAGAGAGGTGGATAAAAAGCCGCCTGATAATAACAATCAGATAACACAGAATATCAAAGATTTATTGGCTTCCAGGGAAATCGAGAATATTTTTGAAAACTCTGATTTCATTTATATGCTGAACCAGGCATCCGGTGACAGGCAGATTCTTGCCAAACAGCTGAATATTTCACCAACCCAGCTGTCCTATGTAACCAACAGTAATGAGGGGGAAGGACTTCTGTTTTATGGAAATGTCATTATCCCATTTGTAGACAGATTCCCGAAGAATTCCCTCTATAAAATCATGACAACCCGCTTGGAGGAAACTTCTGAAGCAGGTTAAATCAAAGGAGAAAACAATGTTACGAGCAATTTCATATGTATTAACTTTTAGTGGCGGTGCTGTTTTTGGCATCGCTTTTCTCTGTTTATTACAGGCAGGGAAAGGGTATCTGAAGAAGGAGGAGTAAGTAGTGGCAGAACAGAGAATGAAAGTCAGGGACAAGAAAATCCAGAAGATGACCAAGGATGGTCTGGTGGAAGAGAACCTGACGGATAAATCTTCTGTTCGTGTCAGTAACCGTGCCAGTGATGTGCAGATGGGAATAAAACAAGGGGAAAAAGAAGTAAGCCTTGTGGATAAGTCTCCCCGCCAGTCTGAACGGAGCGGAAAAAATATCCGTCCGTCTGTGCAAAAATCCAGGGATGCACCAGAACTGATGCGAACAGAGAACCAAAGTGAGGATTTTGGACAAAATAGAAAGCAACAAAATCGGAAAAGAATACGTGCTGAAGTCGGAAAAGAATCCAGACTTGCGGAAAAATCCGAAGCCAGCCAATCAGGGAGACTGAAAGAAAAACGTGCAGATCTTTCAGAAAGCAGAGGAGACAGCCGGAGTAAGAAGAATGGTGGAAGTAAGAAACCAAAGCAGAAACAGCGTCTGAAATTTGCTTATGAGGAGACTGGTGCTTCCATGAAAAGTGACAAAGATATGGAGAAATTGAACCAGATGGATACGGATGGAGTCAATTTCCGCCATCAAAAACAGAAGGAAAAAGCCAAAAAGTTTTCTTATGAGGAAGCCAAAAAGAAAAAGGAAGCTAAGCAGCATTCCAAGAAGGCACAGGTCTATCGGGCAAATGAAGGGGAAACTCCTGGAAAGAAGAAATCCCGCCTGAAGTTTGGCGAAGGGGAATCTGTAAAAACAGAAAAAGCTTCTGTTGTCAAGAAAGCAGGAAGTGCAACTTCCGCAGCATTGCATCGTGAGATCAGTAAAAATGAAGACGACAATGCGGCAGTGGAAGGTGCCCATAAGTTGGAAGAAGGCGGCGAAGGTATTTACCGGCTGGAACAAAGAAGTGCCAGACGAAGGAAACAGAGAGCGTCCAGAAAGAGAAATAGACTTGAAAGAAAGGCAGAGAAACAGACACAGGCGGCAACCCGTCAGGAGCAGAAGAAACTGAAAAAACAGATTCAGAAGCAACAGATCAAACGGGATTATGCCAAAGCGAAGCGAAGTGAACAGACAGTAGGAACAGCTGCAAAAGGTACGATTGATTATATCAAGAAGATTGGCGGCAAAGTCACTAACTTCTTTAAAGAAAACCGGAAGGTGTATATCAGTGTAGCAGTTCTGATTGGATTGATGTTTCTGATCATAACGAATGTCACGTCATGCTCTGCGGTGTTTTTACAAAATGTGATCACTTATACCGGAACCAGTTATCTGTCATCGGATCAGGCAATCCGGGAAGCGGAACTGTATTACACACAGCTGGAAGCTAATCTGCAGGAGCGGATCAACAACATGGAATCTGAAGAACCGGGACATGAGGAATACCGATATAACATCGGACCTATTGAGCATGATCCGTTTATCCTGATCAGTTATCTGTCAGCAAAGTATGAAGAATTTACCTTTGAACAGGTCAAGCCAGAACTGGATGCTCTTTTTGCAGTGCAGTATCGGTTAGAAACAGAAGCAGTCAATGAGACTGTGACAGAGACAGCAATTGTAAGAGTTGGAGAATCTTTGGGACAGGTTGTGACCAGTGGGTATTGTAACTGCCCAATTTGTTGTGGTATTTGGAGCGGAGGACCGACTGCCAGTGGAGCATATCCAACTGCCAATCATACCTTAGCGGTAGATGCTTCCAATCCGTTTGTACCAATGGGAACAAAGGTAGTTATGAATGGTGTCGAATATACTGTAGAAGATACCGGAGCTTTCGCAAGATACGGTGTACAGTTTGATGTCTATTATGACAGTCATGCGGCAGCATCTGCACATGGACATCAAACATGGGAATGTTATCTGGCAGATGATAATGGAAGCAATGAAGTGGAAGTGACCAGGACAAGAGATGTAGATGTGCTGAATGTCACCTTAAATAGTGGAAACCTGATGTCAATCTGTCAGGACAGGCTGGGATTTTTCCAGAAAGAACTGTTCAGTGCCTACAACGATACAAAAGGCAACTTGCAGATGTTTGCAACACCGGTTGATTTTAACTGGTATTCCAGTGTGACCAGCTATTATGGATACAGGATTCATCCACTATCAGGAGCAAATCAGCTTCATAATGGTATGGATATCGGAGCACCGGAAGGGACAAAAGTAATGGCAGGGCTGACCGGAACGGTTACAACTTCTGCTTATAACGACAGCTATGGCAATTATGTTGTGATCAAGGACAGTAAAGGCTATGAACTACGGTATGCACATTTAAGCAGCCGGAGTGTATCTGCAGGAGCATCCGTCACGAAAGGTGATGAGATAGGTCTTGTAGGAAATACTGGAAATTCCACAGGAAGCCATCTTCATATTGAACTTCTGAAAAATGGAGAGCGCTTAAACCCTATCTTTTATCTGGAAACTGGAGAAGGGGCAGGCTTTGGCGGCAATGAATTCACCAGTGAAGCGGCACAGCGTTTGTTGAACGAAGCAGCGAGATATCTGGGAACACCGTATGTGTGGGGTGGATATTCTCCAAGTGGATTTGATTGTTCAGGATTTGTAAGCTACTGTCTGACACATTCTGGTGTAAGGAATACAGGAAGACTAACAGCACAGGGACTGTACAACATTTGTACACCAGTATCCCAGTCGGAGGCACAGCCGGGAGATTTGATTTTCTTTACTGGAACTTACGACGCAGGGGAGCCGGTAACGCATATCGGAATCTATGTAGGCAATGGTCAGATGATCCATTGCGGTCATCCTGTGCAGTACACGTCCATCAATTCCCCATACTGGCAGAGCCATTTCTATGGATTTGGACGATGGTAAGAAAAAAGAGCGGCTGCATCAGCCGTCCGGAAAGGAGAAGCGATGAAAAGTCTTGAAAAAGCAATGGCGGATTATGAGAAAGCCAAGGAAAAAATGGAAGCATCCAAAGCCAGATATGAAGCAGATTTAAAGCGGTTCAAGGCTGCGGAGATTGCAAAAACAGAAGCGGAAAATCTGGAAATTGTAAGAATTATCCGTGCAATGGATATGAGTATTCCAGAGCTTGAAGCTTTCAAAAAGAGAATGAAAAATGAACTGCCCGGCAGGGTAGAAATACAAAAGGAGGAAACAAAAGCCGATGATGAATCTGGAAAAAATGAAACAGAAGAAGAGAACAATTACTAAAAGCAGGGTAAAAAAGAGCTTGCTTGCAGCAACGACATTTCTTTGCCTGACAACACCTTTGCTCCAGACACAGACTGTTTATGCAGCTGAGAATACCGCACCTGCGATTACGATTGAGAAGCCGGATGGCTGGAAACAGGGAGAAACAACTATTGCTGTTACGGTAGATGCCAGCCATATGCCGGAAGGTTTCTCAATAGCAAAGATTGAAGCAAAAGCAGGAAAAGATGGAAGCTGGCAGGATGTAACCGGAAGTGGAAGTATCACGATCACTGGAAATCAGACAGTGTATGTACGTGTGACAGATGGTGAGAGGAAGATCTATGAGCAGAATCGCTCTATTAAGTGTTATGACACTGAAAAGCCGACACTCTCTGCTTCCCTGACAGATGGTGTGTTGACGATCCAGGGGAATGATACAGTATCCGGGATTACTGCGGTAACCGTCAATGGCACCACTTATACAGACTTGAAGGATGGAATGCTGAGAGTGCAACTGACACAGAAAGATTTTACTACAAAACAGATTGAGATTACGGTAACAGACGGTGCTGGAAATACTTCTGAAAAGTATGTGTTGCAGAATCCTTACTATGAATGGGCAAAGAAGCAGGCAGAGAAACAGAAAACTTCCAGTGACAGCAATGGTGCAATGGCAACTACGACCAGTGCAGATGCAACGGGGGCTGAGAAAACAACGACTTCTCCGCTTCCGCAGGATGCACAGGCTTCTGAGCCGACAGATGCAAAAGGGACTGTGGATGATCGGACAGTAACAGGTATTGAGGAACAGCTTAATAAAGAAGGCGAGACGGCAGAATCCGTTACAAAAACAGCTACGGAAGGAACAAAAGAGTTTTATACCATTTCAACGAAGAGTGGTAAGATTTTCTATCTGATCATCGACAATTCAAAATCTCAGGATAATGTGTATTTCCTTACCGAAGTCAGTGAGAAAGATCTGATGAACTTCACACTTTCTGATTCAGTGACACTTCCGGAAGTGGATACGGTTTATGCAGAACCAGAGAAAAAAGCAGAGGAAGAAAAACCGGAAACGACAGAGTCATCCGAGAAAGATAAGGTAGAGGATGACATCCAGATGCCAGAAGATAAAAGTCCATTTGGAACCTATCTTTTGATCGCACTGGTTGCAGTCGGAGCTACGGCAGGGGGATATTACTTCAAAGTCTATAAACCAAAGCATGAATATGATGACGAGGATGAGATGGAAGAGGATGAAGATGAATCCGAAGATTCAGAGTCAGAAAAACGGGAAGTAGACGATGCAGATGAGCAGGAAGAAAGTGCAGAACCGGAAATCCTGAGAGATGAAGATTTCAATGATGATGTATTGGAAGATGAAGAAGAGGAGCAGGAGTAAATGAAATTAGTGATTGCAGAAAAGCCATCGGTTGCGATGGCACTGGCTTCCGTGCTTGGAGCCAGAACAAGAAAAGATGGCTACGTGGAGGGAAACGGTTATATCGTTTCCTGGTGCGTAGGACATCTGGTTGGATTATGCGATGCATCGGAATACGATGAAAAATATAAAAAATGGAGATATGAAGATCTGCCGATTGTGCCGGAATGCTGGAGACACAAGGTTTTGGATGGAACAAAGAAGCAGTATGGAATCTTGAAAAAACTGATGAGAGATTCCAATGTAGATGAAGTGATCTGTGCTACTGATGCAGGACGTGAAGGAGAGTTAATCTTTCGTCTGGTGTATGAGCAGGCAGGATGCAAAAAGCCGATGAAGCGGCTCTGGATTTCTTCCATGGAAGAACAGGCAATTAAAGATGGATTTGCGTCATTAAAAGACGGTTCGTGTTATGACAGTCTCTATCAGTCAGCACTTTGCAGGGCAAAGGCAGACTGGCTGGTGGGAATCAATGCGAGCCGTCTTTTTTCCGTTCTGTATAACCAGAATCTGAAAGTCGGAAGAGTGCAGACACCAACACTTGCCATGATCGTGGATCGAAATCAGAAGATCAAGGAATTTACCAAAGAAAAATATTATATGGCTCATATCAAGTTTGATGATATGGATGCAGTCACAGAGCATTTTCAGAAAAAAGAGGATGCAGATAAAGTGGCTGCGGACTGTCGGGAGCGTATGTGCGAAGTGGAAAAGGATGATGTGAAAGAGAAGACGGTACGCCCTCCAAAACTCTATGATCTGACCACTCTTCAGAGGGAAGCAAACAGAATGTTTGGCTATACCGCACAGCAGACGCTGGATGCCGTGCAGGAGATGTATGAGCAGAAGCTTGTCACTTATCCGAGAACAGACAGCCAGTATCTGACAGATGAGATGGGAGAAAGCATAGAAACTCTGATTCAGATGTTACTTGGGGAAATGCCTTATGCTGAAGGCCTGGAATATCAGCCGGACGTGAGTAAGGTATTAAATTCAAAGAAAGTATCTGATCACCATGCGATTATCCCAACCATGGAAGTAGTCAAAGCAGATATTGGTGAACTGAAAGAGCGAAACCGCAAGATTTTGTATCTGATCAGTGCCAGGGTACTGACAGCAACCGCAGATCCTTATATTTATGAGAGCCATAAATGTCAGATTACCTGTAATTATCATACGTTTTATCTCACGGCAAAGAAAACAAAGCAGGAAGGATTCAAGGCAATCGAAAATAAAATGAAACAGTTCTTTGGCGTAAAGAGTGAGAAAGAAGAGCCGGAGCTGGATATCTGGGCAGGCAAGCATTACGGTCCTTGTGATTCTTTTGTATCGGAGCATTTTACACAGCCACCGAAACAGTACACAGAAGATACCCTGCTTTCTGCGATGGAACGTGCTGGGAACGAAGAACTGATCGAAGATACGGAAAAGAAAGGACTTGGTACTCCGGCAACAAGGGCAGCCATCATTGAAAAACTGATTCAGTCTGGTTTTGTGAAAAGGGAAAAGAAAAATTTGGTGCCGACAGATGATGGCAATGTACTGATTACGGTTCTGCCGGATGAGATTAAATCCCCGAAGATGACAGCAGAGTGGGAAATGGCATTGAATCACATTGCCCAGAATACAGAGACAGCAGATGAATTTCTAAATGGGATTACAGAGCTGATGCAGGAACTGGTTGCCAGATATCAGGGTATTTCAGAAGAAAAGAAAGGGCAGTTTCAGGGAAAAGCAAAAGGAGAAGTCATTGGCAAATGTCCCCGCTGTGGAGCAGATGTCAGGGAAGGAAAAGTAAACTTTTACTGTTCTGACCGGAACTGTGCTTTTACCTTGTGGAAGAATGATAAATTCCTTGCAAGCCAGGGGAAAAAGATGGATAAGGCGGCAGCAAAGAAGTTCCTGTCTAAAGGAAAAATCCATTATAAGGATCTGGTATCCAGAAAAACAGGGAGACAGTATGAAGCAACTGTGGAAATGGTTGATCCCGGCGAGGGAAATGTGCAGTTCAATCTGATTTTTCCACAACGATAAGTAGTGTATTGCAGGCAGTCTAAGGACTGTCTGTTTTATAAAAAAATAGTGGCTCTGAACAATTGCCACAAATATATGAAAGAGAGGACCTTAGCATGAAGAAAAAAGGTAATTTTAGAAAAGTAGTATCTGGCTTGCTGGCAGGCATGACAATGCTTAGTACAGTGTTGTCTCCGATGACTGCATATGCAGCGGAGATCCAGCCGGAGGAAAAACCGCCACTTTATGAGGAAGTGAAAGATCTTCTGGATGAAGATGAGGTGGTGACTGCCAAAGATTATGAACTTGAAACAGGCGGTGTATTTGATGTGAAATCAGACTACACAGGACTGGAAATCAAGGATGATAACAAGGTCAAAGTCACATTTGAGGAAGCAAAAAACGACAAGAATGAGGATTTTACGACAGATCGTGCGGACACTTACAAAGCGGTCTATTATGTGGAACCGGTAAATCAGGAGCATCCGAAGTATCAGATCAGCCGAAAACTGATTGTGCGTGAGAAAGAAACAGAAACGCAGACAGAAACTGCAGGGAGTGAAGCAGTAACCGAATCCGAAACAGCTGGCAGTGAACAGCAGACAGAGGAAGCGGAGGATTCCGAAGCAGACTCGGAAATTACCGATATTGATGCTGATGAATTTGATGATTTAGTAGAGCAGGCACAGAATCAGGATACCTATGATGAAGAATCAGGGTTAGAGCTTCACGATGTTTTGGAACAGGCAGGAGACGAAGGTGTGGATCTTGATTCTATGGAAGAGGGAGAGATTGCAACATTTGAAGCAGTTTCGGCTTATTCAGCAAGAACTACACAGCAGGTAACGATTGAAAAAGGACCTCTGTATAGATATGCAGATTATAATCTTGGAACCTATCTGACAGAGCCGTACTATATCAGCTACGGAAGCGTCAGAGCAACTGCGTATTGTGTACAGCCAGCAAAACCAGGACCAGGATCTGGAAATTATACAATCACAAAGATCGGGGACAATCAGGCGTTAGCAAAAGTGTGTTATTACGGTACAGATGCCGCAGGGAGCGAAAGTTTTTTTGCGAATAAACACACGGATTTCTCAGAAGGAAAAAGATTCATTATTATTCACATGGCTGCATCGTATGCCAATGGAAGCAGTGATGCATTCTATGGAACAAATGCTACAGGCGAGGCTTTGGCAAAAGAACTCTATAATTATTGTGTGAATAAGCCGGAAATACCAGATGTAGCGATGTCATTTTCAAAACCGAATGTAAAAGCTTATGTAGATGGAAATGTTCAGAGAACGGAGAACATTAAGTTCAATGCATCTTCCCAGCAGAAAATTACAATGGACTTACCAAAGGGTGTAAAGCTCCATAATGTATCTACTGGAAATGTAAGTGCGGCAGGTGCAAGCGTAACAATTGGAGGAGGAACTACGTTTTATCTTTCAGCACCTCTGACACAGACAAAAGATGTAAGTGCTACTTTTTCTGCAAAAATGAAGGGTAGTATTACAAAAGATTATTCAGCATATAAACTGACTACGAATGCAAGTGTTCAGGACCTGGCATTTGTGTTTGGAGAAGGTGTCGCTGATGAAAAATATGTAAGCTTAAAGGTGTCCTGGATTGAACAGGCTACGATCGAAATCGTAAAGAAAGACGATACAGCTGATGTCAATCTTGCAGGTGCAGTATTCGGTGTATACAGCGATGAGGCTTGTACAAAGCTGATCACTCAGATGCCGGCAACAGATAAGAATGGAAAATCTTCTGTTACGATCATCAAGACACAGGATACCGTTTATCTGAAAGAGATCACAGCACCACAGGGATATGTAGTAAATGCAACGGCAACAAATGTAAAACTGGTGGCAAGTAAGACTTCCTCTGTGACTGTAGAAAATAAAGAACAGCTTGCAGAGCTTACCATTTACAAAGAAGGACAGGTGCTTTCCGGAGCAGATGTCAGTGAAAATGGAACGGTATTTCAGTATGAAAACCGCAGACAGAAAAATGCAGTGTATAACGTGTATGCCGGGGCAGATATCGTAACTGCTTATGGCACAAAAATGTACAGCAAAGGAGACCTGGTAAAAGAAAATCTGACAACAGGTGAGAATGGTTCTGTTACACTGAAGAACCTGCATCTTGGAAGCTATGTGGTGAAAGAAGCAAAAGCACCGGACAATTTCTATAACGGCAGCGAAGAAAAGTCAGTGACTCTGACTTATGCCGGACAGAATAAAGAAGTTGTATTTGCAGATGTGACTTTTAACAACGAAAGACAGAAAGCAGACGTTTCCGTAGTAAAACAGGATAAAGATACAAAGAAACCACTGAATGGCGGTATTTTTGCACTGTATGCATCCGATGATATTAGAAATGCAGACGGAACCGTTGTTGTGAAAAAAGGAACACTGATTGAGAAAGCAACTACTGGAGCAGATGGAACTGCAAAATTCACAGTAGATCTTCCGATTGGATATTCCTATTCTGTAAAGGAAGATCAGGCACCGGAAGGTTATGTAAGAAATACAGAAGATGTGTATACGTTCAAGTTTTCTTACACCAATGATAAAGAAGCAACCGTATCTTTTGCCCATACCTTCAGCAATGACCGTGTGACAGCAAAGATCAATTTATTCAAAGTTGATAAAGAAACAGGAAAAGCAGTACCACAGGGAGATGCCACACTGAAAGGTGCAGTTTATGGTCTGTATGCCCGTGAAGATATCGTGCATCCGGACGGAGAAACCGGAACTATTTATAAAGCAGAAGAACAGGTAGCATCTCTTACAACAGATGACAAAGGACAGTCTTCTGTAAAAGGTTTATATCTTGGCAAATATTATGTCAAAGAGATCACACCGCCGACCGGATACCTGGCAGATACAGAAGAGCATGATCTTGTGTGCAGTTATGAAGGAGATATGACAGCAGAAGTAAAAAGAGAGTGCACTTCCAGTGAGCAGGTCATCAAACAGCCATTTCAGATCATCAAAGCAGCCAACAATGGAAAGACCGATGCAGATCTGTTATCCGGAGCCGGATTTACAGTTTATCTGAAATCTTCCCTTACAAAGAAAGCAGACGGAAGCTATGATTTTGATTCTGCAAAACCAGTAGTAAGTGGAGAAAACGGAGCAACTGAGATTTTTACAGATGAAAAAGGGTATGCCTGCAGTATTCCATTACCATTTGGAAGCTATATCGTGCGTGAAACTACAACACCGCACAATTACAAGCCAGTCGATGATTTTGAAGTAAATATCACAGAACATCATCCAAACGAGCCACAGATCTGGCGAGTGCTTCTGGATGAAGAGTTTAAGGCAAAACTGAAAATCGTGAAAAAAGACGATGAAACAAAGAAATCTGTATTGATTGCCGGAACAGAATTTAAGGTATATGACCTGGACAACAAGAAGTATGTGGAGCAGGTAACAACTTACCCAGTGACAACCACTCATAAGTCCTATTTTACGGACAGCCAGGGATATCTGATTATGCCGAAGAATCTGAAGATCGGACATTACCGGATTGAGGAAGTCAACGCACCGGAAGGGTACACAATCAATAAGAACTATGTAGAGATTGCGGTGGATGCAAATACAGCATACCAGATGGATTCTGAGAGCGGAGATGCCATTATTACGGTAGACTATGAGAACCATCCGGTAAAAGGAAAGCTGACGATCTATAAAAAAGGTGAGATGCTGACCGGATTTAAAAAGGATTTTGTTTATGAAGAAAGATACCTGAAGGGTGCATCATTTCATGTCTATGCAGCTGAAAATATCTATACACCGGATTATCAGAAAGATGAAAACGGGAACAGACAGCTGATCTATGCAAAAGATGCACTGGTAACAACGGTAACGACCGGGGAAGACGGAAAAGCAGTTGCTGATAACCTGCCGCTTGGTTCTTACTATGTGGTAGAAAAGACTGCACCGGAAGGATTCGTCCTGAACCATGACAGATCGGATGTCTCATTTGTCTATGCGGATCAGGATACACCTGTGATCGAACAGGAAGTGATGGTTGGCGATGACCGCCAGAAAGTTGCAATCCAGGTAGAAAAACAGGATGCAGAAAATGGTGCAACCGTAGCAGGAGCTGTCTTTGGCATCTATAACACAGAAGATCTGAAGAATGAGAAAGGTGAGATCATTGTAAAGGCAGATACACTTCTGCAGGAAATGACTTCTGATAACGATGGTCTTGCAGCATGTACGCTGGATCTGCCGCTTGGACAGTATTATGTGAAAGAGTTAAAAGCACCGGCGGGATTTGTATCCTCTGATGAAGTTCTGAATCTGGATGCTTCTTACCAGGGGCAGGATGTGAAGACAGTAAAACTGAAAACAGTGAAAAAGAACCAGCCGACAACAGTTGAAATCACAAAATCTGATGTAACAACAGGTGTGGAACTGGATGGGGCAAAACTCACCGTTCTTGATAAAGAAGGAAATGTTGTGGATCAGTGGACTTCTGTAAAAGATCAGCCACATGTGATCAAACGACTGACTGTGGGTGAAGAATACACCCTTCGAGAGGAAATGGCACCGTATGGATATCTGAAAACGACGGATGTGAAGTTCACACTGGAAGATACTGCCGAGATTCAGAAAGTAGAGATGAAAGATGAAGTTCCAACAGGACTTCTGATCATCAACAAAAATGGAGAGTTTCTGGATAAGGTGACACTTTTGGATCATGTAAAAGGTACCGTGGAGCATCTTTTTGAGTATGTAACCGGAAGCCTTATAGATGTGACGTTCGATGTATTTGCTGCGGAAGATATCAAAGCGGCAGATGGTGTCAGTGAAGATTATTTCAAAGCAGATGAAAAAGTAGGAACCATTACCACAGATTCCAATGGTATTGCACAGATGGGAGATCTCCCGGCTGGAAAATACTATGTGAAGGAAGTAAAAACAGCTCACGGTTATGTGCTGGACAAAGAGCCGAGATATGTTGACCTTTCCTACCGTGATCAGGACACACCAGTCATCACTTATGATGAGAAATGGCAGAATGCCCGTCAGAAAGTAAAGGTTACGGTTCTGAAGAAAGAAAAAGATACAGAACGTGTCCTTGCAGGTGGTGTCTTCGGTCTTTATACCAGTGAAGATATCAAAAATGCAAAGGGCGAGGTACTCCTTGAGAAAGACAGTCTGATCGAGCAGCGGGTAACGGATGAAAAAGGACAGATTACTTTTACGGCAGATCTTCCGGTAGACGGAAAATACTATGTGAAAGAGATCTTTGCGCCGGACGGATTTGTTACAACAGAAGAAGTACAGGAATTTACCTTTGAATATGCCGGAGAAGACCAGGCAGAAGTAAGCTACGACTTTACTTTTGAAAATCAGCCAACCACAGTGGAGCTGACCAAAACAGACCTGACAACAGGCAAAGAACTTCCAGGTGCACACCTGAAAGTGATGGATTCAGATGGCAATACAGTGGATGAATGGACTTCTACGGAAGAATCCCATGTGATTAAAGAACTGGTTGTTGGTAAGGAATACACCATGACAGAGACAAAACCGGCAGATGGATATGTCACTGCAGAAAGTATTACCTTTACAGTAGAAAATACAGCAGAAATTCAGAAGCATGAAATGAAAGATGATGTGACAAAAGTGCAGATCAGTAAGACGGATATCACAGGAGAAACTGAGATTCCGGGTGCGAAACTGACGATTCTCGATAAGGACGATCAGGTAGTAGAGAGCTGGACTTCTACAGAGGAAGCAGACTATATCGAAAAACTGCCAATCGGTAAATATACCTTACGTGAAGAGCAAGCACCGAAAGGATATCTCCTGACAGCCGATGTGACATTTGAGGTGAAAGATACCGGAGAAATCCAGAAAGTGGCTATGAAAGATGATACTGCCAAGGGAAAAGTGATTCTCAATAAGACAGATAAATCATCAGGAGAACCGCTGAAAGGGGTAGAATTTGAACTACGTGACAGCAAAGGAAAAGTTCTGGAAATCTTAAAGACAGATGCTGCCGGCCATGCAGAAAGTAGGCTGTATGAGATTGCCACATTTAAGAACGGCAAATATGATACCGAGATGAAGTATTATCTGGTGGAAACAAAGACACTGGACGGATACACACTGGATCAGACCAAGCATGAAGTGACATTTGCTTATGCAGATGACAGTACACCGGTCGTGGAAGTCACTTTCAATTTGACAAATGAGAAACCGGAAGTTCCAGAAACACCGAACACACCGGATACACCACAGTCCCATGAAGAGACAAAGGTATCAAATGCACCAAAAACAGGTGACAGCACGAATATCTGGCTGCCGATCCTGCTTCTGGTAATCTCCACAGGAGGTATGGCAGGACTTTATATCTGCAGAAAAAGGAAAAGCAAATAAGGAAACCATCGGTTATGATTGGGAGCTTCTATGTGAGGCTCCCTTTTTCATACAAAAAAATCACAGAAAGGAACAGAAAACTATGATGAAAACAATGGAAAAAAGACAGGAAGCAAAAAAGAACCAGGAGAAAACTTTAAAGAGAATGATGGCTTATCAGAAGAAAGCCGAGCAGATGGTCAGCAGAAAAAGAATGAACCATCACATGATTAGAAAGGGGTAAAAGCGTATGATGAACAGAAAAGAATTTTATGAATATGTCAAAGACAATGTAAAGGAGTATCTGCCAGAGTCTTATAAGGATGCAGAAATTAAATTGCAGGAAGTAGAAAAAAACAATGGTTTGAAGCTGACAGGTATTACGATTCCAAATGGAGATCAGAGAATCGTACCGACAGTCTATCTGGATTCCCTCTACCAGGAATATATCAATGGGAAAGATGTAGATTCTTGTGTAGGGAATGTGGCAGATATGCGTATTGAGGCACAGGGTAAAGCGGAGTTTTTAGATATGGGAGTTCCGGATATTCTGGATTATGAAAAGATGAAAGACAAATTACAGGTAAGAATTTGTGATAAGGAATGGAATACCGATCTTCTTGCAGATAAAGTAGTCACAGAACACGGAGATTTTGCAGCTTATTATGCAGTAAATCTGGAGGAAAATGGAGAAGGGATCAGCAGTATTCCGGTAACTGTTTCTCTGATGAACGAGTGGGGAGTATCTGCCGAACAGATTCAAGCGGATGCGATGGTGGCAGACCGAAAACGTGGTGTCACACTTATGGATATGAATGAGATTATCAAATCTATGATTTTTGGTGAAGAACCAGAAAACCTGCTGAGTGAAAAAATGGATATGGAAGCCATGGAAAACCCAATGTTCTGCCTGACAAACAAAGCTAAGATGAATGGAGCTTCCCTGTTACTGCAGGAAGATATTCGTAAACAGATTGGGGAATGCCTGGGAAGTGATTACTTTGTCATCCCATCTTCCGTTCATGAAGTGTTGATTCTCCCTGATAACGGAATTTTTCAGGTTCCAGAATTAAATGCGATTGTACAGGAAGTCAATGAGACACAGGTGGAAAGACAGGAACAGCTTTCTGATAAGGTTCAGTTCTGTGATAAAAAGACCGCAGTAATGGAAAATGCTGAACGCAGGGAAGCACGGCTGGAAAAAGTAAAAGAAGCAGAAAAAACAGCTGTAAAAAAAGAAGCCAAAGAAGGAATCCACGGAAAGCTGGAGAAAGCCAAGGCAGAGATCAAGGAAAAAGAAGCAGAGAAAGTGCCGAAGAATAAGTCAAAAGATCTTGCCACAGCATTATAAAGAGAAGCAACGATGATTTTAAGGGGACTGTGCCAGGCAGTCCCTGATTTTATGAAAAGGAGTAGCGCATGGCAAATAAATTATATGCAATGGAACAGCTGACGGAAGAGGTGGCAAAAGATGTAGCTGTCAGTCCGCAGGAATGGATGCGGTTCCTAAACACTGCATCCAGACTGTACAAATACACTTTTCCAGAACAGCTTTTAATTTATGCACAGCGACCGGAAGCAACTGCCGTAGCATCCATGGAAATCTGGAATCAGAAGATGTACCGATGGATCAAAAAGGGATCTAAGGGGATTGCCTTGATTGACAATACTTCCGGACCGAAAACAAAACTTCGGTATGTATTTGATGTGCAGGACACTTATAAAGTGCGGAATCTTGGAAAGGATCCTCAGTTATGGAATCTTCCAGTAGAAGGAGAACATCTGGTGGCAGATTATCTGCAGGAGCAGTTATCACTGGAAGATACAGAAGGAGGACTTGCTGAAAGTCTGCATCAGGCAGCGAAGGAGAGTATGCAGGAATGGCTTCCAGATGCATTGGAAGAACTGAGACTGGATGTGACAGGGACATTTTTGGAAGAACTGGACGAACAGAATCAGGAAGTAGAATTCCGGGAACTGATGACCAATAGTGTCTGGTATGTATTACTAAACAGGTGTGGACTGGATGTACAGGAATATCTGGATGCAGAGGATTTTCGGCATATTACGGACTTCAATCAGCTGAAAGTATTAGGACATCTGGGAAGTGCAGTCAACGAGATCAGCAGACCAGTTCTGATGCAGATTGGACGATATGTTCTGAATGATCTGGAAAATGACCTGAAAACGGTTGCAAAAGAAAAAGAAGTAGCTTATAATGAATTTAACACGTTAATTCGTGAAAGTAATACAGATAACACAGAAGATAGAGAAGAAAAAAAGGAGGAAACAGACTATGAGAGAGATCAGTTACAGCCAGAACGGAGAGTATCAGATTCCAGATATCAGCCTGGAAGAGACGAGAGGAACCATCGGCAAGTACGGAATGATGCGGAAAGAGTATCTGAGAAATCACAAGGTAGCCAGGTTCAACATTCTGACACTGCAGAACCGTCTGGACAGTCATCTGATGGAGATCGACAGCCAGGCAAGACAGAGAGTAGACGACCTGATGAACGAACTTCTGGAAAAAGATCCGGCACCGGACAAAATGGCAGACGGGATGGCATGGACCAGACACATGAACCAGATCAAGGCACAGGCAGAGGAGCTGGTGATTCAGGAGATTATTTACAGTTAAGTCTGTTCCCAACAGAAGAGGAACAGTTAGGAGAAATAAGGAAAGCGGCAGCTGCATTGGAACAGCCAGCCGCTTTTCTTATTTCCGATGAAGTGGTAAATGATATTCTCCGCACGGGAAGCGGACAGAAAAATACACTGTTTCATATTACAGCAAGACTGATTGAAGGTCTGGATAATGAAGAAATGCGGAGTTTTCTGAAAGATGAATATGGAACTGGTGGCAAAGGATTTACCATAGATGGTCAGAAAATCAGTATCTGGTATGACAATGATGGTATCCGCATCCGACGAGGAGAATCTGCCAGAAGGAACTTTGACCGCATGGTTACGTGGGAAGAAGCAGCGGACAGAATCCGGGATATGTATGAGGATGGAAATTACGTGGATAATTTGATTTCCAACAATGCCATTGAACAGGAGCAGGAAGAAATGACCAATCTTCTTGCACTCCATTTTCGGGATACCTGCAGAAACTGGGAAAAGAACCAATCATATTCAGACTGGCAGGATGTAGTGAGTGGAGCATGGACAGATCAAGAGGAAGCGGATGCGATTGTCTATCGTTTTGAATGGCTGCAGAAATATATGGATGAGAATCCGGGAGATTATCACCGCTGGGAGATTCAGCATAATCCGGAATATTTCCAACGCTTTCAGGATCTTCAGAGGGAGCGTTCCTGGGTAGACCAGAAATTTACGGTCGAACGTCCGGCACTATCCTTTATCACACAGGATGAAATTGACGCAGTGTTAAGAAGAGGCGGCATTACTGCAGGAGGACGTAACCGAATCTATGAGTATTTCATGGAACATCATGATATGAAAGATGCAGCTGAGTTCCTGAAAAATGAGTATGGAACAGGTGGTTCCTCACCCGGAATACCAGGAGCAGATGCTTCCGACGCATCCCATGATGCAAAAGGATTAAAACTTGCAAAAGGGAAAATTGGCAGTCCAGAGGTAGAAGTTTTATTAAAGTGGAACAAGGTTGCAGAACGTGTTCGCCAGTTAATCCGCACAGATGATTATTTGTCACCGGAAGAAATGGAAAAGTACGAAGAACGACAGGAAGCACAAAGACTGGCAGATTTGGAAGAAGCACAGCAGATGTTAGGAGAACAGCTGGAGCAGGATACTTTGACAGCGGAAGATATAACTGATTTGCGATTAGTTGATTCAGAATATATGTCTGGTACCAGAACAAAAATCCACGATTTTGATTGCAAAGTTAAGGGAGAAGCGAATCGACTTCAATACACATTAGAATATCATGATGATGGAGAAGGTTTCACGATTCATACGGAAAAAGATGATATTTGGAATCGAATGTCAACACAAGAATTGGAACGTCTGGATGTAAAACTCGGACAAGAAGTACTTTATTATCATTATCACAACAAAACTGTAAATGCGGATACTTTAGATGAATTACGGGAAATCAGGGAAGAAATTATGGAGGAAGAGTCCTCGTATTTTACTGCTATTTCTCAACGTGTGTGGACAGATTATGATAAAAAAGAAAAAGAATTATCGGGAGAAGTTGAGGTATCGGAAGAAAAAGAATCTTTGGAAGAGATTAACGGAATATCAGAAACGATTCCAGTAACGAACTTCCGCATCACAGATGATGAGCTTGGACAGGGTACAGCAAAAGAAAAGTTCCGTGCCAATATCATGGCTATCCAGTTGTTAAAGAAATGTGAGGATGAGAATCGCAATGCAACACCGGAAGAACAGGAAATCTTATCCAGGTACGTTGGCTGGGGAGGTCTTGCAGATGCATTTGATGAGACAAAAGCTGCATGGGAGACAGAATATTTGGAATTAAAGACGGTTCTTACACCAGAGGAATATGCTGCAGCCAGAGCTTCCACCTTAAATGCTCATTATACACAGCCGATTGTAATTGAAAGTATGTATCAGGTGTTGGAGAATCTGGGATTTACAAAAGGAAATATTCTGGAGCCGTCTATGGGAGTTGGTAACTTCTTTGGAATGCTTCCGGAGAATCTAAACCAGTCCAAACTCTATGGTGTGGAACTGGACAGCATCAGTGGTAGAATTGCAAAGTTGCTCTATCCAGATGCCAATATTCAGATTAAAGGTTTTGAGAAGACAGATTATCCTAATGATTTTTTTGATGTGGCGATTGGAAATGTGCCATTTGGTGCATACAAGGTCAATGACCGTCAGTATGATCGCTACAATTTCATGATTCATGATTACTTTCTTGCCAAGACTATAGATCAGTTACGTCCAGGCGGCGTGGCTGCGCTGATCACAACAAAGGGAACCATGGATAAAGCATCACCGGAAGTTCGGAAATATGTGGCAGAGCGTGCAGACCTGCTGGGCGCAATCCGACTGCCGAACACAGCTTTTAAGGCAAATGCAGGAACAGAAGTCAGTGCTGATATCCTGTTTTTCCAGAAGAGGGAAAGCCTTACGAAAGAAATGCCGGAATGGATAAATCTGGATAGTGATGTCAATGGCATTACAGTCAATCAGTATTTTGTTCAGCATCCGGGATTGATTCTTGGTGAGATGAAAGAAGTGTCCGGTCCGTATGGTATGGAAACAACCTGTGCTCCAATGGAAGGAGCTGATTTGGAATTACAGTTACAAGAAGCTGTAAAACACATCAGGGGAAGCATGGTAGCGGCAGTAGATATAGAGGCAGAACTGGATGAGATGCCAGAGAGTATTCCGGCAGATCCGAATGTCCGAAATTACAGCTATACGGTGGTAGATGATCAGGTATATTACCGTGTCAATTCTTTGATGAATCAGGTGAAAATGCCTGCAGCCACTGCAGAACGTGTAAAAGGCATGGTTGCAATCCGTGATACCGTTCGTGAACTGATCGCCATGCAGATGGAAGAATTTGTCACAGACGAAGAAATCCAAAAACAGCAGGAAAAACTGAATCAGGTGTATGATACCTACACAGCAAAGTATGGAGTTATTGGAAGTAATGCTAATAAACGGGCATTTTCTGATGACTCTTCTTATTGTCTGCTGTGTTCCCTGGAAGACTTGAATGAAGATGGAACATTGAAGCGAAAAGCAGATATGTTTACAAAACGAACCATCAAAAAGGCGGTTGCTGTGACAAGTGTGGAGACAGCCACAGAAGCACTTGCTCTGTCTTTAAATGAAAGGGCTAAAGTAGATCTCCCATATATGGCACAGCTGACCGGAAAGACCGAAGAGAAAATTACAGAAGAGCTGGTTGGAGTTATCTTCAAAAATCCACTGACAGACCAGTGGGAAAGCGGAGATGAATATCTCTCCGGAAATGTTAGGGATAAATTAAATACTGCAAGAACTTTTGCAGAGAATCATCCGGAATTCACATCGAATGTCCGTGCACTAGAGGCAGTTCAGCCGAGAGATCTGGAAGCATCGGAGATTGAAGTGCGTATTGGAGCTACCTGGATTGAACCTTCGGATTATCAGGATTTTATGCAAGAAACATTGCATACACCATGGTATCTGCTTCAGAAAGAAATACAGGTGAAATTCTCTGAGGTAAATGGTGAGTGGAGGATTACAGGAAAGAATGCCGACAGTCCCCAAAATGCATTTGCCTATGCAACGTATGGAACTGAGAGAGCAAATGCCTATAAGATTCTGGAAGATACCCTGAACCTGAAAGATGTACGCATCTATGATAAGAGTGTCAATGAAAATGGTGATGAGATCCGTGTCCTTAATAAGAAAGAAACCATGCTGGCATCACAGAAGCAGGATGCCATGAAAGCAGCATTTAAGGATTGGATTTTTAAAGACCAGCAGAGACGAGAGAGGCTGGTAAAAGTGTACAATGAACGATTTAACAGCATCCGTCCCCGTGAATACGATGGTAGTCATTTGACTTTCCCAGGAATGAATCCGGAAATAGAGCTTCGTCCGCATCAGAAAAATGCTGTTGCACACCAGCTTTACGGAGAAAATGTGCTTCTGGCTCATGTAGTAGGAGCTGGGAAGACCTACGAGATGGTAGCGGCTGCAATGGAGAGCAAACGTCTGGGATTATCTCAGAAAAACCTCTTTGTCGTTCCAAACCATTTGACGGAGCAATGGGGAGCGGAGTTTCTGCAGTTATATCCGGGAGCCAATATCCTGGTAGCAACCAAGAAAGATTTTGAACCGGCAAACCGAAAGAAGTTCTGTGCCCGGATCGCTATGGGAAATTATGATGCTATTATCATTGGACATTCCCAGTTTGAGCGTATTCCAATCTCTGATGAACGTCAGGAAGCCATGTTACGGAAGCAGATTGATGATCTGGAAATGGCAATCCAGAGTGCAAGGTATGAACAGGACGGCGGGCGTTATACCGTCAAACAGATTGAAAAGACCAGAAAGACACTGCAGACAAGGCTGGAAAAACTGAATCAGAAAGAGAAGAAAGATCAGGTAGTTACGTTTGAAGAACTGGGCGTGGATCATTTGTATGTAGATGAAGCACACAGCTATAAAAATGCGTTTCTTTATACAAAAATGAGAAATGTAGCCGGGATTGCACAGAACGAAGCTCAGAAGTCCGCAGATATGTTCAATAAATGTCAGTATCTGGACGAGATTACCGGAGGAAAAGGCATTACTTTTGCTACAGGCACACCAATCAGTAACAGCATGACGGAATTATATGTTATGCAGCGGTATCTGCAGAATAGTAAATTACAAAATATGGGACTTGGACTGTTTGATTCCTGGGCTTCCACCTTTGGAGAAGTTGTCACGAGCATCGAACTTGCACCGGAAGGAACTGGATATCGAGCAAAATCAAGATTCGCCAGATTCTATAATATCCCAGAACTGATGAATATGTTTAAGGAGATTGCAGATATCAAGACTTCCGATCAGTTAAAACTTCCTGTGCCGGAAGCAGAATATGAAACAGTGGTGCTGAAACCAACGGAACAGCAGAAAGAAATCGTAGAAAGTCTGGGGGAACGTGCAGAAGTTGTCAGAAACGGAGGGGTAGATGCCTCGGTTGATAATATGCTGAAAATCACCAATGATGGAAGAAAATTAGCTTTGGATCAGCGTTTGGTGAACGAATTATTGCCAGACAATCCGGAAAGCAAAATATCAGTTTGTGCAGAGAAAAGCTATGAGATCTGGAAAGACACAGCAGCACAGAAATCTGCACAATTGATTTTCTGTGACTTGAGCACACCGAAAGGCGATGGCAGTTTTAATGTCTACGATGACCTGAAACGGAAACTGATGGAAAAAGGAGTGCCGGAAAAAGAGATTGCTTTTATTCATGATGCAAATACAGAAGCAAAGAAGACGGAGCTGTTTGGAAAAGTGAAATCCGGGCAGGTTCGTTTTTTGATTGGCTCAACAGCAAAGATGGGTGCCGGGACCAATGTGCAGGATCGTCTGATTGCGTTGCATCATCTGGATATTGGTTGGAAACCATCTGACTTGGAACAGAGAGAAGGGCGTATTATCCGCCAGGGAAATCATAATAAAAAGGTTCATATCTTCCGATATGTAACAGAATCCACATTTGACAGCTACATGTGGCAGTTGATTGAGAACAAGCAGAAATTCATTTCTCAGATTATGACCAGTAAAGCACCTGTGCGAAGCTGTGAAGATGTGGACGAAGCGGCACTTTCCTATGCAGAGGTCAAAGCTCTTGCAACCGGAAATCCAGCAGTAAAAGAGAAGATGGAATTGGATGTTGATGTGGCAAAATTAAAGCTTTTAAAAGCCAACCACATGAATAACCAGTACCGCCTGGAAGATGATATTGCAAGGAATTTTCCACAACAGATTGCAAAACTGACAGAAATCATTGACAGCTACAAGGCAGATATCGCTCATTATTCTGAGCATAAAAGCACAGATCCAGAGCTGTTTACTATGGAGATTGGTGGCAAAGTGTTCACAGAAAAGAAAGAGGCAGGAGCAGCACTTCTGGCGGTATGTAAAGATATTAAAACTGTAGATGCTGCGATGGATATCGGAAACTATCAGGGATTCAATATGAGGATTCAGTTTGATGGATGGAGTAAAGAATTTATATTATCTGTCAAACATGAGGCTGTCTCGAAAGTTCATCTTGGAGCAGATGCACTTGGAAATATTACCCGTATCAACAATCTGTTGGACAGTTATCCAGAGAAACTTTCAGAAGCACAACAAAGATTGGAAACAGTGTATGAACAGATGGCAAATGCGAAAGAAGAAGTGGGAAAGCCATTTCCAAAAGAAGAGGAGTTGAACCAGAAACTGGAACGACTGTCAGAGCTAAATGCATTGCTCAATATGGATGAACGGGAAGATGCAGAAGCAGAGGTATCTGAATCAGATGAGAAAGAAGAAAGACCGGCACGTGGTTCTATCCATGAAAAACTGCAGATTTATAAAGAAAAGAGTCAGCGGGAAAGTGAAACTGGCAAGGATAACAGAAAACGGGACTTTGGTCTGGAATAAGAAAACAAGGAAGATGGCATAATCTGACAGAAAGTATGTTCTGTGGGTTATGCCATTTTTCAGAATACAGGAGGAACTTATATGGCAAGAAATAGGATAACAGGTAGAGAAACACAGAAAATGCAGGAATATACGCAGGAACGGATCGCTCAGGTAGAGCGTAGAGATATAGAGTTTTCAACAGATGTAAAAGAACAGATTTTTGAATATGCGAATCTGATCGGCGAGGAAGAGAAAGTTAGGGCTTTGGTAAGAAATCTGGCAGATGCAGTGAGCCGGGCAGATCAAGAAGGTGTAGAGGATTTGTTGGATGACGTAAGAATGGATATTCAGGAACTGCCGGATCCAACCATAGGTAAGCTGGAATTACGTGACTATGGATATATGGAAGAAGATATGGTGCCACTTAGAAAAGAAGCAGCCTTGGATTATCACAGAATGGGTTCTAAGATTTATTGCCTTGGCAGTGATGGCATTAAAGGTGAATATGCGAGTAGAGAAATGATACAGGCACACGACGGTTTGTTTGGAATGGAATCGCAGATGTGGGAACGGATTAAGGATAACAACCTGGATTATGCAGAAGAAAATTTAGGAGCATTTCAGGAGCCTATGAGTGTCATTGAGCAGGAAGAAGCACTGAAATTATACGATGCAGGAGCAGATATCTATCTGATCACTAATTTTTCATCACCTATGTATGTCACAGAACGCATGGAAATTGAACGAGGACCGGAGCATTATCAGATGTCTATGACAGAACTGGAGCGTTTCCGTAACCTGGAATGGGAAATGCAGAAATATCCACAGATTCAGTCTTTGAAAGAAGCAAACCTGTTGTTAGGAACAAGAAGGACATTTGGAATTTATCAGATCCGAGATGATTCACCGGGTGAAAACTATGCATTTATGAATATGAGTTTTATTGAAAGTCATGGTGTGCAGATAAAAAAAGAAGATTATAAGCTGGTCTATGTTGGTGAATTATCAGGAAATATGTCACTGGAGGATATTTTTGAAAGGTTCAACATTGACAGACCGGAAGACTTTCGTGGGCATTCCCTGTCTGTCAGTGATATCGTAGTTCTGAATGACGGGAAAAAGGTAACTGCCCATTTTGTAGACAGTATCAGTTTTGAACAGCTGGATTCTTTCCTGAATCTGGAAGAACAGCTTCTTAGTGAACTGGCATATGAGGTAGGAGAACGTTACTTTGCTATTCAGAGAACAGAAGAAGGATATGATTATTCCTTTTACGATGAAGATTTCCGCTTGATGGATGGTGGCATTTATGAGAATGATGAAATTTCTATTGAAGAAGCGGCGGAAGAACTTTTGGAAGACGAAGGCTGGACGGGAGAACGCATCCGTGGGGATTATGATCAGTTGATGGAAAAAGTAGAAGCAATGGATGAAGCTGTAATGGCAGAGATTCAGAAAAGCCAGGGCGAATATAAGCCACTGGCTAAGGTAGAAGAACTGGAAGAGGCGAATTATAACATGATTGACAATGTACTTAACAATATGCCACTGAAGAAAGAACCTTATCTGGAATACTTTGCCACAGAATGTGATGAGTTCCATGATATGGGAGCTTATGAAAAAAGTACCGATGTTAATCAGATAGCTACAGTCTATGAAAAATATAAGGAGAATCCAGAAACTGCGTATCTGGGATGCTCGATGGGAATTATCTATCGTGATCCGGAAGACAGTTACTACGATGATGCTGAATTTGCAATCGTAAAAGGAAATACAGTACTTGGAAATCTGATGGATGATGTTCGGTTTTATGGAGAGCTTGCACTGGTACGGGAAGGGATTGAGAAAATTCATGAAGCATTGCCGGACTACAAGTATGTACCGATGAGGGATGTTCGAGAAGCAATGTATCCAGAGAAGATGACCACAGAACAGCTGGCAGAGGCACTGGATGAGATTGCAGAAGCTTTTGATCCGTATGAGTATCGAGATAATGTGGAGCCGGGAGAAAATACGGTACAAGAGGTGATGTTGGATTTGCAGAGTGGCAATACACATTCTTATATTTCTTATCTGAAGGATATTGTAGACGAAGAATGCGACTTGTCTGTTCGTGCAGGTGTATTGATGGAAAGACTGAAAGCCTATGAACCGGAGCTTCCAAAAGATATGGAACCAATGGTGTATGTGAATTATTGTGAGAAAAGTGAGCTGGGGAATCCAAGATGTCAAAAGTTATCTGATCTGGATTCAAAAACCGTAGAACAGGACAAAGCCTGGTATGCTGATCGTGATCCAAACACTAACGAATCAAAAACGACAGCACAAATGTTTTTTACAGTATATTATGCTGAGAAAGGTGACAAAATGCTGCACCATTTTCAGGGGAAGATAGATATTGGTACCGGAAACGGAGGTATCATCAGTCAGTTAAAGATGCAGAATGAAATGAAATTGACGGATGAAAGCTGGATTAGTTATCAGCAAGGAAAAGGAAATGAAGAGTATCAGAAGTATATGGAAGATCTGACGGATATGCAGAATCATGTACTGCCGTATCTGCAGAGCTTTTGCAGCCTGGAAGAAAAAGGTGTGAAGGAGAGACGAGAACAGCAGGTAGTAGAGAAAAATGAGAGCAGAGAAGCTGTGCCAAGAACTGGCGGTGAAGCAAATATAGCAGTTAAGGATGCGGGGAAAGCTGAAAGAAAGGCAATAACAGGAAAAGAGAAGAAACCGTCGATCCATGAACGCTTGGAAATCAATAAGAGAATCATCCAGGAAAAACAGGGAAAAGATGAGCCGGAGAGAGGAGCTGATTTGAGTGTAAGGATGGTGTAGTATAAGATAGAATGGAGTCGGAGGTCACAGATAACAATGTGGCTTTCGGCTTTTTGTTTTGAATGATTATGCTTCAAACTTTTATGTGATAAACGTAACTTGCTGTGATATTATAAAAATGATATAAGTGAAAATGACTTTTGTGGAAAGGAAAGTATCTTTATTTTTTTATGTGTATGCTTCCTATTGTGGAAATGAATACTTGCAAAGTTGATAACTAATATTTTTCTGCTATTACAGGTGCAATAAGAACATGTAATAGCGGAAATGAGGAATAGTTACTTGTAGATAGAGAAGTATATTGCGGATAAAATAACATCTTTATGTGAAAAGCGTGATATCAGTAAATACAGATTATCGCAACTGTCGGGAATTTCCCAGTCGTCACTGGGAAGAATCATGGCGCAGGAAAACCTGCCGTCGCTGATCACACTTGAAAAATATGTACAGCTTTGGGCGTGACATTATCGTAGTTTTTTCAGGAAGATAATTCAGAGAATCTGACAGAAAAACAGAAAGAAGTTCTAGGGATATGGAACGATCTGAGTACAAATGAGCAGGAAACAGTAATGTCAATGCTGCGTGGACTTCGGAAGTAGAAGAACAGTTCGAGTATATGTATCGGCTGTTCTTTTTTGTTTTTCGGGCGTTAAAACGATAAATTTTTCTTGTGTATAGTTGAGCGTTAAAGTATAATAAAATCAATTTTTTGCATAAGATTAAAGCTATAATAAGGAAATCGGCAAACCAGATGAAAGTCTGGGACGCAAAGCTACAGGGCCTGTAAAATGGCAGCCAGTTGCATAAAATGAGGTGCACGGTCTGTCTGACGGTGCTTTTTTACGGTGTTATTTCACAGACGTAACAATAATGATTTTATCAGGAAAGAATGAGGAAAATAAAAGTATGAAAAAGGCAAAACGTTGTCTGATTGCAGTGGTGTCAGGTGTACTTGTAGCATCTGCTGTCTTGTCTGGATGTGGACAGTCAAAGAAAGAAGTATCTAAAAATGATGATCATCTTACCGTTTATCTGTGGGAAAATCGTTTGATGAAAAATATTGCACCCTATATCCATGAACAGTTTCCTGATCAGGATATTGAATTTATTATTGGGAACAATGATACCGATTTATACAGTTATTTTAAAGAACATGATGAATTACCGGATATCATAACAGTACGTCGATTTTCTGGAACAGATGCACAGGACTTACAGCCTTATCTTATGGATTTTGCTTCTTATGATGTTGTTTCCAAGTACTATTCTTATGCGGTGCAATATTATAAGAATGAGGAGGATGAAATCCAGTGGCTGCCAATCTGTGGTATTCCGCAGACGATCATTGCCAACAAAACACTGTTTGATCAGTATGGCGTAAAGATTCCAGAAAATTACGAGGAATATGTACAGGCCTGTCAGCAGTTTTATGATAATGGCATAAAACCGTATTCCATGGATCTTGGGGAAGACTGGTCAAATAATGAAATCATCCAGGCTGCAGCAATCGGTGAGTTTACAAACCTGGATGGTATTGAATGGCGAAACGGTGCAGAGACTGCAGCGGATGAAGTGAAGTTTGATGATACATTATGGAAACGTATTTTTTCAGAAACCAGTCAGTTTCTTAAGGACTCGCATTTTGGTAAAGAAGATATCAATATTGACATCAATACAGGAACCCAGATGTTTGTCGAAGGAAAATCAGCAATGTTTCATGGACATCCGACGGTTATGCAGCAGCTGCAGAAACAGATGGATGCGGAGCTGATCCGTATTCCTTACTTTTCACAGACATCGTATGAATCTTATGTGTACATGACTCCGTCCTTAAACATTGCATTTAACAAAAACCTGGAAAAAGATCGGGAGAAACTGGATACTGCGCTGGATGTGCTGGATTGTATGATTTCAGAAGAGGGGCAAAAGCTGATTGCGGATGGAAGCGGTGTTATTTCATTGAATACAGATGTTCCAACTATGATGCAGGATGTGCCTGGACTGGAAGATGAAATTAATAATAATGCTGTTTATATCCGATATTCCGCCCAAAAATCATTTGATGCAAGTCTTGAGGCTGTTCACGGATTACTGTCAGGGGAAATGGATGAAACACAGGCTTATGATACTTTTCGCAGTGTAATGAATCGTAAAGATCCAGAAGAAAAAGCAACGGTGAATTTTGAAAATGAATATTCCATTTCACTGAACGATAGAAATGGCCGTGATGCAGCATCTTCCATTTTAACTACGATCAGAGAAGAAAATGATGCACAGCTGGCTCTGGCACCATATTATTATTTCACTTCCTCTATGTACAAAGGAGAATGCACCAGCAGCCGGGTTGGGATGATGACAGCGAAGAGTTCAGATACAGCATTATATTTTTCAAAAATGAATGGTAAACAGGTTTATGAACTCGTGGAAAATTATCTCGCCGAAACTGATGAGAATTTTTACGTAACCAATAAATACGAATTACCAATTGCATCCGGTATGAAAATGATCGTCAATCAAGCGGAAAGTGGATTTTCATTAAAGGACTTGACAGTTAATGATAAGAAAATAGACAAAGAAAAGGAATACTCGATTCTTCTTACAGACACTACAATGTCTGTTTTGAAAAAAATAAATCCGGAATGTGAGATCAGGCAGCTTAAGGACACAACATTATCAAGTGCATGGACTGCAGC
>ERZ1034626.269-NODE-269-length-38077-cov-9.236389_pt1 | contig 38077 bp, 61 predicted proteins | sample MGYA00520652_ERZ1034626 | MGnify/ENA primary metagenome ERZ1034626 (study PRJEB33766, sample SAMN09781765) | gut metagenome | biome: gut microbiome | host: Homo sapiens | place: Madagascar | study: EMG produced TPA metagenomics assembly of the PRJNA485056 data set... | reverse complement strand
CGCGTTTTGTGTGGTCTGCACGGAAACCGAAACGCCGCGCATAGCGCACAAAGTGGCTTTCTTTGTTGCTGATCGGTAAGGCCGAGAGAATAAGGCCAGCGCCGAGGCGCGTCAAAAACTTTGCCATGTCGCAAATCAACTCTTTCAAGCGCTCAAGCATTTTGCAGGCCTCCTCTCCAAATGTGTCCACAGTGGACACTTTAAAATCACGCTAGCCGCCAGCTGGACTCGAACCAGCACCCTCAAAATGGATTTATGCAGTGGTGAAATGCACAGTGATATTTTTGAGGTGTCACCAGCGATGGCCCGCCTTAGAAAGACGGCGCTCTTCCATTGAGCTATGGCGGCATGTAAATAGCGGGTGTCCACTGTGGACACCCGCCGGGTTGTATGATTCTGTTTGTTCAATGCGCCGCTGGGTTTTGAAGCGGACGGCGCTGGCCCCATTGAGTGCGGCAAGTTCTTGAATCCGCGCTATGCTTCCCGCCGGGAAATGCAATGTTTTCGGTCTCCGGTGAGCTGATCTCCGAAACCCGCAGCATAATAATAGCACACTGTTTTCGGACATTCCGGACATTTTGACCATTCTCGGACAATCCGGACATTTCGGACAAATCGACCATTTCCGGACAAAACGACAAATCCCGGACATTTCGGACAAATCGGACAAAAAGAAAAGCGGCCGCTCTGCTTCCAGAGTCAGCCGCTGTGGATTTTACATTGTACAGAGCTCACATTTGCCATCGTGAGCTTGAAATACAACTACCGCAGATGGAAACGGTGCGCTTGAAGCCGTCCCGTTTTTTGTCTCAAATTTCAAGCGTCCACGGATAAAACGGACTTCTTTTGCGTGTGAAAAAATGTAATCATGCCACTCGCTGTTGCTTGTTCGTGCTGCTATCAGCATCACCACAACAGTGCCAGGCTTTTCGGATTCCATGCAGGCTTTTTGAATCCATCGCCAGCAGTCTCTCCCGTATGGAGGGTTACAAAATACTTTTTCGCCCCCCCAATTTTGCTGAAGAGCATCTTCTTCCGGGCTCCAGAATCGTGGACATTTTGCATTGGTCGGAAGCGCGGCAGCATCAACTGTGAAGCAAAATTCTTTGTTGAGCTTATCAAAAAGTTCTTTTGGCGTTTCCCAGTCCATTTTTTCGGAGCTGAAAACGGCTTTACAGCTTTTTCCATTCATCCAGCATTTACCTCACATTCTGTTCCACCCACCGATCAACCCGCCGCCGGATGGCTTCGGCGTCCATGTCATAGCCCTGCTCCATCCACTCCACGGCCACTTCCTGCGGCTTTCTGCCTAAAATGCAGATGTCGGAGATGGCCGCCCGGAGCAGATAGTCCTCACAGGTCTCCACGATGCGCTGGCCCTCCAGGTAACGGGCTTCCAGCTCGGCGTTGATCTTCTTCAGCCGCTCAATCTCTTTTTCCCGCCGGGTGTAGGCATCGTCTGCCGTCCCGCGCACAGTAGCGTGCCCGATGATGCAGGCGTTGCCCTCCCCGCGAGAGGATTTCACCACGTCCGCCACGATCTCAGGCCCCTCGGCCTGCTTTTCTTCCAGCTGCCGGATGCGGTTGGTTCTGGCCTTGATGTCAAAGGGGATTGCGTGCAGCTGTCGGAACTCTCGTGGCTTCATGTGTGGGCCTCCTTGGAATTTATTTCAGCTCAAAAAACTTTGTCAAAATATCGGGCATCCCTGCATGGTACGATATCCAGCCGCAGGTGTAGAAGCTGTGATCCTGTAGGATGATGGCATAGTCCTCACACGGCTGTCCTGCATCCTGCCGGGTCTCATCCACCCGCTTCCAGAGCGTAGCCCCGCCGGGAAGAGTCTGGCTGTAATACGCCAGCCGGAAGCGTACATCCTCCCAGGCCAGCGCCCACGGGGCGTTATCTTGCAGGGTCTTGCATGCCAGCTTGTACAGGGTGCCATACCCTTTGGGTTCTTCTGGTGCTGCCGGATTTGCAGCGTTCGCGGATTTTTCTTCCGGTTTCGCTGCCTGCGGTGCAGCGCGGTACACGCTGGGCGCTGTCTGCTCGATGCTCTGGACGATCTCTTCATGGATGTCCTGCGGTGGTTTTGGTGCGGGTTTCGGTAACGTTTCCGCAGGCGCTGCTTTTGGCGGCTCTTCCGGCTCGGGGTCCTCGGATGCTTGCCCCATAAATCGGGCGTAATCCTGAGCATCCTTGACGGCTTGCATGAAGCCAATTTCTCCATTACGCAACCGCTCTTTGATGGTCTCGTTTTCGGTGCTGGCCACGATGTTCAGCCGGGCTGCCGTCCCTGTGCTGACACCCAGGATACGCCGGACTTCATCACGCACTTTGCCCTCCAGATGGCCCTTCCGCTTTTTCTCTTCCAAAGCTGCTTTCAGGGCCTCATACTGGGCCACACGCTCCCAGTCGGTCAGGTCTCGGGCCGTGGCGTTGGCGGTGATGAGGGAAATTTTGTCTTCCAGCTCGCCCTTGCTTTCCACGATGGTGCAGGGGACAGTGGTAAACCGCTCATCCCCCTCAGCAGCCAGTTGCTTACAGGCAGTCAACCGCCGCTCGCCGCCGATGAGCTTATAGCCGTTGGCCCACCGGATCACCTCCAGCGGCTGGCGGACGCCGTTGGCCTTGATATCGTCTTTCAGCCGCTCCACATCGCCCACGATGTAGATTTTCTTGTTGTCTGGGTTCGGCATGATGTAGCTGATCGGCAGCATCTCCACATGCATCGGCCCCGCCGGGCTGGTATTCTGGGGCTGCGGGTTCAAAAAACTGCTTAAAAGTCCGGTGCTCATCATGCCACCCCCTTTGGCGGTTCCGGCAGCGGCATCCAGTGGGTGACACTACCGTGGTTGTGGTTGCTGATCTGAGGCCCATTGCTTTCAAACCAGCCGCTTTCTTTGTCGTACCTGCCAAGCAGACGAGTGCCATCGGAGCAGAAAATCCACACCTCATCGCTGACGTCAAAGTGATAGTGCTCTCCGTCAGCGTCCCACTCGTCCACATGGGTCGGAGGAGGATTGCTTGCGGTGCGCCAGCTCATCTGCTTGCCCAGGTTGAGCCATTCAACCACTTTTTCGGATTCTTTCTCACTCTCACAGTGGACGGTCACGTCAAACTCGTCGTTATACTCGTGTGCAACGCCGTCTTCGTCAAAAATAAACATCATTTCGTCCATGGCTCACCCCTCCACTTTCTTGACCACATGCCGGGCCAGCTCGATGTACTGCTCGCTGGCTTTGGATTTCGGGCTGTAGGCGTACAGCGGCATGTGCTCGCTGATGGCCTCCTGTACTTTCACGCTGGCATCGATGCGCAAAATCCTGCCGTCCTCGTACCGGAAGAGCGGAAGCCCGCTTTCCGCCAGCTGGTTGATGGCCTTGGCACCGTACCGGGTGCGGCGGTACATGGTGGGCAGGACGCAGAGCACTTCCAGCGCCGGGTCATAGGCCTCTTTGGCCTCTTTGACCTGCTTGAGGATCTCTTGCAAGCCGTCCATGGCCCACTCGCCGCAGTCCACCGGGATGATGACCCAGTCCGCACAGACAAGGGCGTTGACTGTGGCCATGTCGATGTCGGGCGGGCAGTCCATGATGCAGTAGTCGTAATCCTCGCGGTGCTGCTCCAGAGCGTGCCGCAGGCGGTCGTGCCGGGGCCGCATGGTCTCCAGCGTGAGCCGCTGGTTTGCAAAGATCATGCTCATGCAGCTTGGGGCGACGTCCACGAACTGAAAATTTTTGTAGTCCGGGATCTGGATCACGTCCCCAAGCTTTGCCTCCAGGGTGAGCACATCGGCCATGCTCTTTTCATCCGGGTCAAAGCACTTGAAAAATTTCGAGCTGTTGGCCTGCTTGTCCAGGTCCATGACCAGCACCCGCCGGGAGTACTTCCACCCGAGGACGCAGGCCAGGTTGCAGGCGGTGACGGATTTTCCCACACCGCCCTTGAGGTTGATGATGGCGATTTTTGTCATGGTGCGCATTGCAATTTCCTTTCTTTTTCGGCTTATCTGCTTTTTGCTTTCAGCTCTTCCATGGTGATCTGATACCCCTGCCAGCGGCCCGTGAACCACTCGCGGAATTGGCTGCACTGGCGGAAGTAGGAGCCCGCGCCGTTCCGGCAGGCTGCATAGGCGCAGCCGTTGCAGGGGCTGTCTGCTGGCCAGTGCTGGGCGAGGTCGTCCGCTTTGCTCATGCTCCATCACCTCGCTTCTGGAGCCGCCGCAGGGTAGCGGCCAGCTTTTCGGCACTGGACCCCGCCGGGTGTTGGGTCTGCTGGACACAGAGCCCAGAGGTTTTGGTCATCTCGTAAAACTCCAGCGTCGTTGCCGCCCGCAGGATCGTGGCTTGCAGATACGCCCGGATATTTTTGACAGCGGTCGTGGTTTTGGCCATGTTGTCCATGATGTACTCGATGTGCCGCCCGGTCAGCCTGTCCAGCAGCTTGCGGATGCTTACGGAGGTCTGAGGCATTTTGCCGATGTATTGGAGCTCGTTTGGACAGCAGTACATCTCGGCGATGAGGGAAAGCAATTCTTCCAGCGCTGCCGGGTCATACCGTGGGGCTAAGTCGTCCAGCTCCAGCTGCTCCCGGAAGCGTTCCCGCGTCTCTTCCACAACCGTCTCGGAATCCATCAATCCATCCCGTTTCGGCGCCTTGCGCTGATAGATAGATTTCTCTTTTTTATTCTCTATTTCTTTCTTGTGGGAAAAATTTACCCGGGTCTGAGGGAAAATTTTTCCCGGGTCTGAGGGAAGATTTTTCACCGGGGAAATTTTTTCACTAGGGAAAATTTTTCCCGGGTCTTCTTCGTCTGTCAGCACCAGATTTTCGATATCCGGCACGGTCTGGTAGATGTTGTAGGCCACCTTGCCGACCATTCGCGTGCCCTTTTTGAGAATGCCAATTTTGACAAAATTTGCAAGGTAATTTTTGGCTGATTTCTGAGAGATGTGAAGCCGCTCGGCAAGATAGGTGGAGCCGCCCTGATACCAGCTCTTTCCATCCTGACAAAAGCCATAGACAACAGCCAGCGCGTTTGCCTCAGACACGTTAAAGCCAAAATTATCATACATCCAATCGAAGACGACAAGGTATTGACATCGTTTTTTCTTTTCCGCCATCTCATCGCCCCCTTAAAACGGCAGATCGTCGTTGTCGTCGATGACTGCAAAGTCGTCCGCGCTGCCCTGGGAGTAGGCCGGGGCAGGCTCGCGGTAGTCCCTGGGCGGCGCTTCGCCGCCGTCGTCCACGGGCTGCTGGCCCGCCGGGCGCTTGCTGGCCCCGGCAAAGTTCAGCTCATCGGCCACGATCTCCACCGCGGTGCGGTTGTTGCCGTTCTTGTCCTTGTAATTGCGGGTTTGCAGGTGCCCATGCACGGCCACCATGCTACCCTTGGAAAAATACTTGGAGATAAACTCCGCTGTGCCGCGCCAGGCCACGACGTCCAGAAAATCTGCCTGCCGTTCCTGGCCCTGCTGCACAAAATTCCGGTCACATGCGATGCGCACCGTGCACACGCTCACGCCAGAGGGCGTGGTGCGCAATTCTGGGTCAGCTACCAGCCGCCCCATGATCGCTACTACGTTGAGCATGATAAATAATCCTTTCCGACTTCCTGCATCCAGCGCTCATGCCCATAAAGCCACTCAAAGGTCTTCTGAGCCTCACCCTTGAGCCAGATCGCTGTCTCTGCATTGTGGTGCACGCCCTCGGGCGGCTCGTTGTGGTGGCGGTGGCACAGCCAGACCTTGAGGCCGTACCGCTCGGAAAAGTCCCGCAGCGGCCCGTTGAGAACGTGGTGTTCTTCCAAGTTTGCCTCTGTCCAGACAAGATACTTTGTCCGGCAGATGTAGCAGGCTTTGCGGCCCTGCATAATACTCAGGCTCATTTTCTTGGCACCTCCTGCCATTCCATCCAGTAGGCCGTGACGTTGGGATCGTTGACCCCCATCTCGACCAGCCTGTCAAATATTCCGTCGATAAAATCCGCCATCTGGGCAGTGGTGAAGCTGCTGGAGCCCCGCAGACACTTGACGGTGCAGCGGTCATCCTCCAGAAGCTCCACGACGTGCACCAGCTTGTAAGCCGTGCGCAAGATGGGGACAGCCCCCACGGGCACCTCCAGAAAGTCAAAGTCCACGCCGTACTCTTCCAGCATCTGGACGTAACAGTCTTCTGGCTTCATGCCGCCTGCCCGGCCCCCGTTGTAGTGGTCGGCCATGACGGTGAGCAGCGCCCACATCATGCGGTTCTGGCTCAGGGTGCGCCGCCGGGTCTCGGGCTCAAAGGTGAGCACCAGCCGCAGCGGCTTGCCGCGGGCCAGCTCATCAAGCTTCTGGAAGAGCTGGGTTTTCACAAAATCCACAGCCTTTTCCACCGTGAACGCCCGCCGGGCCGGATCATACACCACGGCCAGCTGGCCGATTACGCCTTTTCGTCCCATAGGACTTTCTGGCCGTCTGCCCGGAGAAGCTGCACCATGCAGATGTGCCCATCTTCCGCCCGGGCGAACTTGTCCACGCTGAGCTTGACCGACGGGTAATATTTGCCTTTTTCGGTCTTGGCCACGGGCACCTGGTCTGCCTTGAGGAAGATGGGCCCCAGCTCCATCACGTCCTCGGCAAAGCCCCACTTTGCCGCCGCCCGCAAAAAGCTGGTGTTTTCCTGCATCCGGTCGGGGCTGCTGGTGGGCAGCTCCAGCGGGCCAGCGTCCTTGCGGACATAAAGCCCGGTGACGGGTGACAGCACCTCGATCTGGCACCGCCACCAGCTGCCGGAGCGGTAGTAGGTATCGCCCCAGCCCATGGAGCCGTAGACCTGATTGAGCATGTGCCGCACAACGGCTTCCCGGGGAAGCACTACGATGCGCAAACCCTCGGCAGAAGCCTCTGTCACACGCGCCACGCAGTCCCCGGGGCCGATTTCCGGGATTTTCGGGCCATTGATGGGAAAAGACACGGCCTGGGCACAAACGGCCTCAGAACGCCTCTTTGCGCTCTCAGACGGCCCGCGCCTTGAACTGGCCGGTTTATTCGTTGCCATGGATTCACCTCCAATATCACTTTGTGCGCTTTTGCGCTGGCAGCGGCTCTTGTTTTACCACCTGCCGCCATTGGTGGGCTGGCTACTCAAGGCCCGCCAGTGTCCCGCATGGTCCCAATCCATGCATCTTGTCACGATGAGAGTACCCAACATGCGGCCCGCCCGGTGTCACGGGAAAGTCGGTTGATAGCAGTGTCTCAAGGGGGATGGCAGCGGCTTTTCTTTATCCACCTGCCGCCAGTGGAGCCTTTAGAGCACTTCTTCCATGCTCAAATCTCTTTGATCTCCAAAATCTTGTCGCTTTCCACCATCAACCGCCCGTGCAGCTCTTCGAGATTCCGCAGCAGCCGGGAGAGGGCATTGGAGCGGAAGCCCATGAAAAGCGCTTCCCGTGCGGTGAACGGAGCCCGCTGGTTCAGCTCCAGCAGCAGGGCCGCCGCCTGATCGTCGTCGATGGTGAATGTCTTCGTGAAAGGCTCTTTGCAGGCAGTGCAGAAATCCTTATGGGAAGTGTAAGTGACGCTGATTCGTTTCATACTCAACCTCTCATTTCTCCGGGAAGATTCCGCTTCCCAGGCTCACAAAGTACTGATCCAGCAGCAGGCCCAGATTGATGGTCTTGCCGCGTCCCTCGCCGCTCCAGCCGTCCGGGAATTTTTTGGCCACGTTGTCCTTGGTGGCCCCGGTGATGAGCGCGGCCTGCTCTACGCTGGGGGAGAGGGTGCCGTACTTTTCCAAAAGACTCCGGTAGGACATCTCCCAGATCTCGTTTCTAAGTTTTCTCGCCACGGTCTTCCAGCTCCTTTCTCCGCCGCTCAAACTCCACCTGCTGGCCGTATGTCCGGCCCGCTGCCTCCGCCCGGGCACAGACGTCAGCAATGGATTTCCCCTGCGGGAGAAGCGTCTTCTTCCGCTCTTCCCGCTGCTTTTTGTTATGCTCATCGGCCTGCTTGGAGCGCAAAGCCTTTAAACAGGTGTCGCAATACTTGCGGGTGCAGCCCACGTCTTTCATGGTGGCCCCGCAAAGCTCGCACTGCTTCTGCTTTACGATGTAATAGCTCACCGCTGCACCATCCTCTCCATCCGGCGCTTCTGGGCAGCACGGCGCCGGGCGTTGTCGGCCCGCTTGAACTGGTCCCACTGGGCCAGCAGGTACGGGGCACCGATGACCAGCGGGGTAATGAGGAAGAGAAGCGCCAGCTTCTCGGTGCAGGCAGCGTGCCAGGCGTCCCGGCCTGCCAGCTCCATCAGGTCAGCAAAAATAAAAATTGTTCCGCTCATAAGAGAAGTGCACCTCCGATCTTGTAGGCCAAAGCCAGAACCACGAGTAAATACGTCACCCAGCCCGCCAGCACACGGCGGTCGCGGTTGTGGGCGCCGATCATCACAAGGACGCTCAGGCACCCGCCTGCCACAAAGCACATGAAGCAGGCAAAAATCGCTGTTCTGCTCATGCTGTCACCTCATGCCCAGGGCCCGCTCGATGGGCTCCCGGGGGTTGTCGTTGGGGTAGGTGCCGCCCATGTACTGGTTCACCTGTGATAAAGAAAGGCCCGCCCGGAGCGCCAGCGCCCGGTTGGTGAGCTGGAGCTCCACTTTTTTTTGTTCCGCCCGGCCTTTCCAGGTGCGGAAGTCTTCGTCTAAGACACGCTTGGTACGCGCCATGTTTTCCACCGCCTTGTTAAAAATTACAAATAAAGGAGTTAAAAACATTGCCAAGCGGTGAGAAAAAGTGTAAAATGAGGTTGCGGACAGCATAATACATTTTTTCAACTCGGCAATGTGACCACAAAGAGCGGCTCGCCGCCGGTCTTTGTGCGGAAGCCCCGCACGCGCATTGGGGAGCTTCCTGATTTCTGGGGAATCCGTTGCCTGTGAGAGCAAAGCACACACCTTGTAGGAGGTCCGGTAGATTCCATGTGCTCCAAGGTAGGTAAGAAAGGATCAACCTCCTTGGAACATCTCTATTATAATCTAACTTCAGCTAACTTTCAAGAGAAAAATAAGAAAAAATTAGCCGAAATTAGATATTTGACAATATTAACAAAAAGCAGGTGAAAAATTTGTTTTGGGAAAACTTTGTAACTCAGTGCGAGAAGCTAGAAAAATCCCCGACGACTGTAGTCGAGGAGTTAGGCTTTAAGCGCCCAGCCGTAACAAGCTGGAAAAATGGAGCCCTGCCGCAGGTGAAAAACCGCAAAAAGATTGCGGACTACTTTGGCATCACGGTGGAAGAGCTCATGGGCACAAAAAAAGAGCCCGCCGGGGAGGGCGAGCTCAAATACGAGTGGTCAGATGTAGAAGAAGCATTCAAAAATGCAACGCCGGAAGCGCGTGCAGCGGCTAAGGCTGCCGCACTGGCGGTGCTGGAGAGTGGAAAAAAGTAAGGAGGATTTACTGTGGGGCTGCGATTTCGAAAGAGTATCAATCTCGGAGGCGGTTTCAGGATCAATCTCAGCAAGTCCGGCATTGGGTACAGCTATGGCGTTAAAGGTCTGCGGTACACGAAGACGGCCAAAGGCAAAGAACGCATGACGGCGTCCATCCCCGGCACAGGCGTTTCCTGGTCCACAGAGACAGGAAAGACGGCAAAGAGAAAGAAGTCCACCAGCGTCACAAGTGCAGCACCCGTGCCCGCAAAGCCTGCCGACAAGTATAAAATGCCGCTGATCCCCAATATCCTGCTTGCAGTAGTTGGCATTGCGCTGGGTGAATTTTACTACTTTTCACAAGAGCCCGACTATCTGCCAAGCTCTGCCGGTACTGAATCCATCGTCATAGCAGGTCTTCTTCTGGGGCTGATCTTTTACGCTGCATTATATGGGATTTTCCGCTCAATCTTTAAGGCCATGGGCATTGGGGTGAAAAAGACTTCAGAAGAAAGTCACACGGAGAGCGCTGAAGCTGATGAAGATAAGCTCTGAGTGAATCACGAGTTTTCTTTTTCGGGGTGTTCTAAAAGAATTTTCATGACGGTATCCCAAAGCTCAGGATGGATTTTGAGAAAAGCTATAAATCTGTCATCGTTCACTTAAAACACCTCGTTCACACTAAAATGTTGTATTTCATAGCATTATAATACAACTGCAATCAAAGAAAATCAATAGAAAAGATAAATATTTGCGGAGGAATACAGAAAAATGGGTAAATGCTACCGGTGTGGGCGAAAGGGCCTTTTCCTCAAAGTGACAAACGGCCTTTGTGACAATTGCGCCTCTACCGTCCGGATGGAAGAAGAACAGGCAGAATTGAAGCGCCAGCAAATGGAGCTGAATCGGCAGATAGATGAAGCTTCAAAAAAGCTGGCAGATCAAAAAACCCTGTTTGAAAAAATTTCCATGGAAGCAAAAGAGGATGGCATCGCAAAAGCAAAGGAAGAAAATGCCCGCCTGAGCACCCAGAGCCTCCAGCTGGAAGAAAAAATTGTCCAGGGAAAAGCTGAGCTTGCCAATATCACAGAGAAAAATGAAAAGCTCCAGAAGAGCGCTGCCAATGCCGCGCAAAAGGTGCGCCGCGGCAAAGAGCTCATGAAAGCCATTCAGTATGCCTCTGATGAATTTGCCGTCGGAAATACTGATGACAAGCTCAAAAAGCTTCTGGAGGAAGCCGATGAGCTGATGAAGCCCACCGTTACGCTTACGCTCCAATGTCTCGATATGCGGGAGTTGCGCAAGCGCTACCGTGAAAATGAGAAAAACATCCAGGAAACATTTGAAAAATATAAAGATCGCTATACCACCAAGGCAAATGTTACCATTTATCGCCTGATGGTCATGGCCCTTTCGGCTGAACTCCAGAACGTGCTGAACAATATCAGCTTCGGCAGATTGGACGATGCGCTGGACGATATCAAGGCGATCACCTCGAAATACTACGCCATCACCTCCGAGGGAAATCAGAGTATCGCACCGACGGTCAAGCGGTTCATCGGGGAGCTTGATTATTTCTTCCAAGAGGCCGTCAAAATCGAGTATGAATACTATGTCCAGAAAGAGCGGGCCAAGGAAGAGCAGCGTGCTATCCGTGAGCAGATGCGGCAGGAAGCAGAAGAGCGGAAAGAACTGGAGCGCCAGCGTAAGCAGATCGAGAAAGAAGAGAGTAAGTATCACGATCAGATCAGCCAGTTGTCTGAGCAGCTGAAGCAGTCTGAGGATGATGAAAAGACCCGCTTGCTGAAAGCGCGTATTGAAGAGCTCCAGCGTCAGCTGGGAGCCGTCACAGAGCAGCGTGAGAAAATCGTCAACCTCCAGAACGGCAAGGCCGGTAATGTTTACGTCATCAGCAACATCGGTTCGTTCGGTGAGGATGTCTTTAAAATCGGCATGACTCGCCGCCTGGAACCGATGGACCGTATCAACGAGCTGGGCAGTGCCAGCGTGCCTTTCCCCTTTGACGTCCATTCTATGATCTTCTCTGACGATGCAGCCAGCCTGGAAACCAAGCTCCACCACATCCTGAATGACCAGCGTGTAAACAAGGTCAACCTGCGGAAAGAGTTTTTCCATGTATCTCTGGATGAGCTGGAAAAGCTTGTGGGCGAGATTGCGCCGACGGCAGAGTTTAAGCGTACCGTTTTGGCCGAGCAGTATCGGCAGAGCTTGTCCATCACTCACGTTTCGGAGAACCCCGCCGGGGAGGATGACGAAGCAGAAGAGGACGACTTGGACACTTGAAAGCGTCCACAGTGGACACCAAAAGCTAAATTTCAATCATTTTGCCGTTCACGCATTTTACATGCGCCCGGGGGTCACGCCCTGCGGCCTGGTCTTCCGCCGCTCGCTGTAAAATGCGGGCGGCGTTCGCGTATATGTCCGGCCCGACGTTGTGCGGGGCCAGATGGTACACCAGCGCCAGCGCGGTGTGCTCTGCAAAGCCGGAGAGCATGGGGAGAAGCGTTTTCCGATCGTGTGCCATATCTCAGCCCTCCCATGGTCTGCGGCTCCTGTCGGGGCTGCTGGGGCGGCTGGCGGGCATCCCGTCGATGATGTCCATATCATCGGGGAGCTCACGGACATTTTTTGCAGGAATCAGCATTTTTGCACCTCCATCATGGTTTTTTTTTACAATAATGTTATACCATGGTGGGATGTAAAAATAATATTACCATTTTAAGGTAACTTTTGCGAATTTCAAGAATCGAGGTGAAGCAGAATGGACGAATTTTCGTGGAGAATGGCGAAAGCGCTCGAAACAGCCCGGGCACACGCCGGGCTGAGCCAGGAGAAGCTGGCAAAGCGCATGGGTGTCAGCCGCCCCACAATCGCGGCATGGGAGCAGGGGACAACGCCGCCCTCACTCCCCACGGCCCTCACGTGGTTTACCTGCTGCGGCGTGTCCGCCGTGCGGTATATAGACGCCTGCATCCATCCCGGCCTGCTGGAGTATCTGGAAGATGACCCCATCGACGCGGAGAAGCGTCAGATTCTGCACGAGGCGATAGATGAAGCCGGCATGTATGAGGTGAACGCCCTTTTATATCTCCGATATGGAGATCATGGATCTGATCACGTCGGTGTCCTGTCCGAGGTGCTGGCAAACCTGCACTGCCCGCTGGATAGCCGGGTAAGTCATTGTGGCACCATCATCAATGACCATGAAATGGCCCGGGTGCGGGGACTTGACCCGGACCCCAACGGATTCCAGCCGGAAATGGACATTTTACACCAGGCACACCAGTGCGGCAAGGATGCCGCCATGGCCGATCAGGCCGCATACTCGATCACAAGGGAGGGGGCAGAGAATGCCAAGAAAGAGAAAGGGCCAGCGCGCTGACGGGCTATACCAGTGCAAGCGCAAAATGCCCGATGGCAAAGTAAAGGTTTTTTATGGCCATACAAAGACAGAAGCAGAGGCAAAGTATCTGGAGGCCATAGCAGAAAAAAAGAAAAAAACGGAAGACACTGATAAATTTGAGGTCGCTGCCGCAGAGTACTGGGAAGCGCTGATGAAGCGGATCAAAGAGGGGACAGATAACACCTACCGCTCAAACTGGCTTCGCTGTGTGGAAGCTTTTAAAGGCCGCAGGATGGACGAGATCACAAAGCAGATGGTGGAAGCTTTTGGGGAGCAGCTCAAAAATGAGGGCCTTTCCACCAGCACTATACGCAATACCCGCAGCGTCCTGAACGGCATTTTTAAGCAGTGGCGGATCAAGACAAACGCCTCTTATGACCCCATCCAGGACACGCACACAGCAGAGGGAAAGCCCGCCGTGGCGCGCCTGCCGCCCACAGAGAAAGAGCTGGCGACATTCCGGGCGCATCCGGATGGTTTTGGGCTCACGGCCTGGGTGCTGATGTATACCGGGTGCCGCCTGGGTGAAGCCGTCGCCTTGCAGTGGGATGATATCGACTTTGACGCAAACTTTGTCCACGTTTCCAAAGAGGTGACGTGGAAAAAGGGCGTCCATATCCGCACGCCCAAGACAAAGAACGCCGTGCGTGACATCCCGCTCATGCCACACCTCAAAGAGCTGCTGCTAACCCGCCGGGGAAAACCCGGGGAGTATGTCATCGGCGGTATGACTCGCCCGCTGACGGATGCAGAGTATCACCAGAAATGGCTCATGTACTGCACAAAGCTGGGGCTTGTCGTCCCAAGCGATGGCCGCACCCGATACCGGGACAAGCGCTACTCAAAGCGGAAGCCAAAGAAGACCAAAGGACCCGTGATGAAAGCCAGCGTCACCGCACACCAGTTCCGGCACTCTTTTGCTACAGACTTGTATGATGCAGGCGTTGGTGTGCTGGAAGCGCAAAAGATCATGGGCCATGCCGACATTTCCACCACGTACAAAGTCTATACCCATATCAGAGAACGCAAGCTTGAGGGCGCTGCCCAGAAGCTGATAGCCTTTTATGATGGGGCAGAATCAGCAGAAAAAGACGTGCAAATTTTCCAGACGAAAAGTAGTAAAAAAGCAGTAAAATGAATACAAATTACGTATTATCGCTATGCGCTATAGGTTCGACTCCTGCTGGCGCAACTTAGCGAAAACCCGCATGAATCCTTGATTTTCTTGGATTCATGCGGGTTTTCTGCTTCTTTCGGCTTTCGGGATGCTGCCTTATGCTGCCTTATAATCCCGTATAATCCGGGACAAAAAGTAGTAAAAAGGTAGTAAACTTCAGTGAGACTCCGGGATGCACTCCCAGTACCTCACAAGCTTACCCTCTGCCGCGTCCTCATCATGCAGGAACGCCGCCGCAAGGTCAGCATAAAAATTAGGATTGTCGGCGCTGTAAGCTCGGGCCACTTTGCAGTAATCGGAGTACATCATGCAGAGCGTGGCCCAGAAGTCCACCGCGTTGCAGTCAATGCCACGGGCGGCCATCAGCTGAGATGCTACCTCATAGCTCCAGTGGGGCCCGGTAGTGCCGTCGGCGTTTTTCATCCGGCTTACCCACTTCTTTGCCTGCTCCACGGTGAGATGGTCCGCACCGCGGTGTTCTCCGATCAGCGCGGCCTCATCGCTCTCATGGACAGCCGCCATTTTGTGCGGGGTCAGATGCTCCAGCCTGTCGATGCTCGCGGTGAGCTTATAAGAGTCATCAAGATCGTGCCGACTGAAATCCTCTTTATCAGAGATTTCTTTCAGCTCCCGCAGCATCTTGGCACGCAAAGGCTCAAAGTCATACATGGCTCAAGCCCTCCCAGCCTCTTTCACAACGGCAAGCTGTGCAAACGTGACATTTGCGGCAGTGGTAGCACCGACAACCCAGCCATAAAGCTGGAGGGTGTGGGCGTTGCAGTCACAGGGAATGCTGCGGAGCATGTCGGTGGTGATGGAAACGGTGGCGTTTTCTGCTGCTGTTACGGTGCGCAAGGTCTCGGGAAGCATGACCCCATCCAGATACAGCGCCGTGGCGACAATGCCCGCCGCCGTAGCGGTGGCCTGGATGTTGGCGCTGGCCCGGTAAAGCCCCGCGTTGTTGATCTTCACTGCGGCCTGCTCAGGGTCAAGGGATACGCCCGTATTGGTGAGGACGGTGCCAGTCAGGCCCAGAGGTGCAGGAGTAATGGTCAGTGCCTGCGTGGCGGTGTTGTAGGTCTCGACGGCGCTTTTATAGTGAGGATTTTTCATGCAGGATACCATAAAATTTTTCTCCTTTCAAATCAAATGCCCCCACAGCGCTTGCCGTGGGGGCTGTGCGCTGTTAAAGCGAAGTAGTGGAGGGGTTAAGCTGCGTTACCCCAATAGGGCCCAGGGCCATAGCCAGGGGCGGGAGCCGGGCCCCATGTGGGAGCCAGCTGATAGGCGTAGGGTGAAACCTTGGGGATGCCGCACACAGCCTGCTGGATGGCGTTCTGCATATACTGCTGAGTATATGCCCGCTCCAGATCGCCGTAGCGATTAGCGGCCATCTGATCCAGCACTTTCTGGATGCCCGCAGCCTGATTTTCTTTGATGGCCGCCGCAAAATTGCTCATGTCATAGCGGACAGAGTCGATGTTGCGGTTGGTCTCGCAGCAACACACCTGCTGCTGTGCAAAGCCAGCGTTGGATGCGCTCTCCAGGTCGCGAATCTCCCCGAGGATGTTGTAATTGCCGTCCTTTACGGCGGCAGCGACGTCATAGACGCCCTGCCGGGTAGCGGACACGCCCTCGTTATTCTGGCGCTCCAGCGCGGCGAAATCCGTCGCCCGCTGCACGTCGCCAGCAGTTGCGACGTTGGGAGGCATCCCCATTCCGCCGCCAAGGCCCAGCCCGCCGCGCATACACATCACGACGATCAGGACCAGGACAACCAGCGCAAAGATCCAGAAGCCAGCACCCATGCCGCTCGTAGTCTCATCGGTCATAGTCAAAAACCACCTTTCATGAATTTTGTGAGTCTATTCCCAAGCCCCTGTGCACCGGGGCCGTGGAGCATTGTTATCACATCGTCCAGGGGGACGCCGTTCTTTTCGGCCAGCCACCTGGCCATGCTTTCGGGGTCACGGCTGCCCGTGTATCCCTCAAAAACGCCGGACTTGTCACAGTAGTCCATGAGGGCCTTTTGGGGATTCTGTGCGGCGTTGATGACGGCGATGACCTGCCGGGCCTGCTTCATGATACCGGGCAGATTGCTCATGAGTGAGCCCTGAGACGGCTGTGGGCCCCTATGCGGGCCGATTCTACTTGCAAGAGGATTGCTCATTGTGTGGCCTCCTTTTTCGTCTTGGTGGACGTCTGGGCGGTCGTGGGCTTTTCAGAAGCCACAGAAAGGTATCGTCCGATCAGCTCTTGTGCTTTGGCGTCCACGATCTGCTCCACATCCTGTCGGGTGAGCTGCTGCCCGCCGGGGGCTGATGCAGGAGGCAGCATCATGGCCGGGTCGATCTGCTCAAAACGATAGTACTCAGCCGGAGCATAGCCCATGGCGTTGGCGGTCTTGACCGCAAAAATCTGGTCAGACTGCACCATGATCCACTTGGTCTCGCCACGATCCACACTCACCTTGTCCACGTCGGCCAAAGTGGGCACCATGATCCAAGGGTCTTTCTGCTCGGGCTGTGCCTGCGGTGCAGGCTGTGCAGCAGGAGCTGTCTGTGGCCAGTTATAGCCCTGGGGCGGCAGCGGTTTGCCCGTGTAAGGGTCATAGAGAAACGGCATATAAAATCCCTCCTTGCGATTTCATTTTATCAGAGCCGCAAAAGGTGAGTGCCAACGAACGTCAAACGAACGCCAAAAATAAAAAAAGCGCCCGCACGGCAACGCGGCCGCACAGGCGCAAAAAAAGTGCTCACTGAGCACAAAATTTCGCAAAAAGCCTTGACAAATGCGCTCAATGAGCGTATACTATAGACAGTGAAAGACACCACACACAATCAACTGGAGGTAACTAAAATGAAAGATTATTACAGCAGTGCAGCTGCGATGTTCGATGGCGGTTGGAGAAGCACCGACAAGGAAGAGTGGATTGCAGAATATTGCAGCCCGGCTTGTGATGACCCGGCAGACCCCGAAGAGTGGGAAGAGTACGAGAAATATTTCAAAATGTTTGAAGAGAACGAGCAGTAAATAAAAAATCCCCGAGTGATGCGCGAACGCCACCCGGGGAATTTATCAATCAAAAAAGGAGAATTTCAATGTATAATGCAGCTGAACTTTTCGTCATGGCATCTGACCCAAAGGCCGTTAAAGAAATCTTTTTGAACAACGTCACCCTCAGCGTGGAAGACGATGCCCCCGGGTGCGTTGATCTGGACGCCCAAAAGACTAAGCTTAAAAATATTTGGAAAATCGCCCACATGTCTTTTAAAGAGATGGTGGAAGAGACAGGCCTCACGCAGACGGCCTTTGCCAAGATGGCCGGGGTTCCTTATCGTACACTGCAAGGCTGGTGCGGTGAGACAAGAGAGTGCCCTGTATACATCCGCTTTTTGCTGGCAGAGCACTATGGACTTCTGTGATGGATGGCAGGATGATCTAAAAAAAGCCCTTGAAGAGCTAAAGAAAAAATGAAAAATCTCTGGTGGTCTGGTATAAGGCTGCCAGAGATTTTTTATGCTCATTGAACACAAAAATTTGCAAAAATCCTTGACAAATACGCTCAATGAGCGTATAATATAGACAGTGAAAGACACCACACACAATCAACTGGAGGTAACTAAAATGAAAAAGCTGACTGCTGAAGAGTTCGCAACCAAGGTCATGGAGAACGGCACCGAAATTGAATATGAGGATTTTGAATCTGCAAGCCGTGATTGCCAGATCTGGACGATCTACGCACACATCACCGAGGACGGTAATCTTGTCCGGTGTTGCGACGATGCGGAAGAGACCATCACCACTAAGCTGGTTCTCGACGATCAGAGCCAGAGCGATGCCCTCATGAACGGTGAGCTGGACGACATGGAAAAGCAGGTCATCATTGATGAGCTCTATCCAAAGTACCTCAAAGTGCTGGAGGACATGGAGTAAATAAAAAATCCCCCGAGTGATGCGCGAACACCACCCGGGGGATTTTTTGTGAAAGACACCTCACAGGGAGGTGCGCAAATAGTATATCACACGCCCAGAATTTTATCAATGATTTTCAACCTATTGCCAATTGATGTCCGACAATACGGAACACGCGCTGCAATATCAACTTGGCATAGCTGGTCAACGTACCGCAACCGGGCGATTTTCCGGTCATACCTCCCAAGCGGCGCACGTTTTATCACAGCTTTTATCTGTTCTGCATTAAGCCCTTGCAACGCTGGCGGAAAGACTATGCGAGCCGCCGCCACAGGCAGCACCGAGCCAGAAAGGCTGCGGCAGCTGTCCAGCGTTGCGCACCATATTGCCAAGCACGGCAAAATGGCTGATTTTAATGGCCGTTAAAAAAATATTGCATTTTTTGACGATACGCAATAAAAAATGCTTGCATGTAGTGCTTGCCATGATATCCTCCTTACTGCTTTTCCAATGCCGCTTTCATGCGATCAAAGAAAAATTGAATCACCACCCCGATGGTCTCATCGGTGATGGCCCACGAGATGAATTTTCCGTACTTGCTTGTAGCCAGGGCCGCGCGGAGCATCTGAGCCACCCAGGCTTTGCGCTCCGCGCCTTTTTTGGTGCCCTGGATGTCCTTTTCTGCCTGCTCGATGAGCTGGAGCACGGTGGGCTTGACCGCCGCACCATACCCCAGCCGGATGCAGCCCAGGGCGTAAAAGATGAAGCCGCCCAGCATCAGAGCCAGGGCCACCGGGCCCGGGACGGCGCTCAGGATTTTTGCTGCTGCGTCCATGCGTTTTCTCTCCTCTCATACAAAAACTTGTCGATTTCCTCCGCACTCTGCTCCAGTGCTTTGATATTATCACCTGACAACTGAGCGCCTAAAACGGCGCGGTTGGAGCGCAAAAGGATGGTTATGGCGTTTTCCAGCGCCCCAAAATGCTCCAGATCGCGGCCCAGAGCGGCAGAGTGGTTAGAGTAGCCCGTCTCAAGCACTCCCACGCGCCTGTCCAGCTCATCCAGCCGCTTGTCCTGTGCATCGTCGGGGGCCTGTGCCTTTTTGATGTACTTGTGGATAATGTCCAGCACCTTGTCCAGCGTAATTGCTGCTGCGCACACACTGCCCAAGATGCCCACAATCCAAATCAGAGCCTCTTTTTCAGTCATGTGCCCTCCCTGAGCCGCGTCAGGCCCTTTGTCTTGATAATCTTCGGATAGTTGCGGGTGGTGACGTTCAAGTCTACGTTGCCGGAGATGCCCGGCACGCGGCCCTTGCTGGTGTGCTGGTGGGCGTGGTAGATGTAATCCACTTTGGGCGTTTCGCCCGTGTAGTCAGCCAGCCAGACGTCCCAGCGGCCTGCCAGGCGCTGCATGTCCAACTCATAGCTGTAACCCGTGTAGGTGTACAGCTGGGCATAAAAGCCCATAGCTTCCACCTTTTCCAGCGCATACGCCACAACGTTGGTGAGGTCGAGGGTGCTCATGGGCTTGAGTTTGTTTTCCTCCACGTCCACGCACACGGGCATGGTGAGCTCTTTGTCCCGCACGGCTTCCCGCACAAGGGCCAGCTCTGCATCCGCCATAGCCTCGCTGGTGGCGTAGGTGTAGTAGTAGACGCCCACGTCCAGCCCAGCGGCCCGGGCGCCGCGGTAGTTGCGCTCAAAGGTCGGGTCGATGTACAGACCGTCTGCCCGCTTGCTCATCTTCGTATTTGTGGAGACCGTCTTGAGCATGACGCCCTTGTAACCAGCCGCTTTGACCTTGCGCCAGCCGTCGAGGGTGATTTTGCCCTGATACCGGCTCACGTCGATGTATCGGTAAGGCAGCGGCCCGCCCCAGCCGGGGGAAGCAGCGCTCTGGGCGTCCACAGTGGACACGGTGGTAGGATCTGCGGTGGAGTTGTCTGCCGCTTCCTTTGCGTGGGCAAGGGCGGTAAATAGCTTGCTCAGAAAATTAAAAATTGAAATCTTCATCTTTTTGCTCCCTCTTTGTGCATCCTTTGACCGCACACTTTGCAAAAAGCACCGCAAATGCTTTGCGCTCTGTGCCGGTATCAAAGTGCATGGCTTCTAGCCTCGTCAGCAGGCACTCACAAAGCTCTGGCCACGTTTCAGGCATCGGTTTCACCTGTAATTTCGTTGTACTCGGATTCGGTCAGTCGTTGAGGCTTGCGCTGTACCAGCATCCGCAGCATAGCTTTGGACCATCGGCCCGCCTCGTACTCTTTCTTTGCTTTTTCAAAGGCAGCACTGTGACTGTCATTCATTGCTCATACCCTCCTCAGTATTTATTGTCTCATCCTCGGTCGGGACATCGGCCAGAATGCACAGAAAATCCACCATGGATGCCAGCTGTGCCAAACTCGCGTCACGGTTTTCGTTTTCCGCTGCGGCCTGAATGCCGCCAGAATTGTGAATAATTTTCATGCTATCCCCTCCAAAAGATATTTAACATATTCATTCATGCGCTGTAACAGCTTTTTGGAATTGCCTTTAGCAGCATGGGATTTCTTCCATGAGCCATATTGCTCATATAGTGCAGCAGCAGGTTTTTCTCCCGCTCGGACAAGCTGAGCCAGCCTATAAAGGCGTTTCCGTTCAGCCTTGACGTTTTGAGGGTCAACGGTCATGATAACCTTTCCCTTTGGCGTCAAGCGGTAAATAAAACCTAGAAACCGGAAGCCATCTTGCAGCCGGACAATTTTTGTTTTGGTTGGGTGAAGCTTCATACCATCAGCATCGTATTTGGTCCGGATAGCTTCCCGCCACTTCTCCAGCTGCGTCTTGTCATGGTGGCAGATCCAGCTGTCATCCATAAAGCGGACATACTTGTCCGCACGCAGGCGCTCTTTAATGTAGTGATCTATGGGGTCAGGCACTGAGATCCCGGCTAGCTGCACCATCTGGCTGCCCGGACTATAACCGGCCTCGCCGGTGTATTGGCGATCCAGCACGTCACGCACACGGGCATATACGTTGTATGGCAGTTTGCGCTCAAAGCGCTGATTCGCCACCTCGTGCGGCATCGTATCGTAATAGTGCCGGATATCTACCAGCAGGCACCAGCCGTCAGGGCCGTGCTGCCGGTATTCGCGCTCCATCATGAGTTTGACCTGCTGCCGGGCCCAGTCGGTGCCCTTGCCTGTCTGACAGGCTGCATTGTGCCGGACAAAGCCCTTTGACATAGCCGGATAGACGGCATTGTCATTGAGTGAGCGCTGGTATACTCTATCCCGAAAACTGGTGGCTACCGCCACGCGGGGTTTTGGATAGGTGATTTTGACTTTAGATGTTGGCCGTGCCCTGTATGTACCGATTACAAGTTCCTGATGGAGCTTCAGAATTTCATCCATGCCGTATAGGCAATATCTGCCCACACTGGCCTTGCGGCGCACGCCCTTGGAGCATTTGCTCATGGAGGTATACAAGGCATCAAAACCGATTATTTCTTCTTCTTGCACTGCTTTTTCAGTTCTCCCGCAAGGAGCAGCCGGGTGATAGCGAACAACACCCCGCAGGGTGGCCGCGTCCGGCCGCTATTGTTCGCCTGCCAGAGGGCAGGCATGGCACTCGGCTCCTTGCACGGCAGTTTTCGCCTGGCCTCTGCTGTGCAGAGGCCTTTATGGGCTTGCTGCCGTCCAATCCGGGGCGCTGCGACTCGCGTTGATGCCGTTCCAGTTGTTCACATTGCCGCTGGAGTTCACGTTGAACGCATTGTTGCCGTTGCCACGATTCGCAGAGCGCAGCCGCACAGTGCGGCCCAATAGCCTACAGCCATTTTTATGTCAAAGCGATTTATACCGCTTTGCATCACTCTCGTGCCAGTCCCGGCACCTCTGCCGGATATCTCGCACATTGCTACCCCAGAAAACGCACCGCTTGCCGGAGAGGTGGAAACTGACTTTTGCCATGTCCATCTCAGCCAGCAGGCGGGTACACAGCCGGACGGCACGTTTCTGGAGGTCAAAGCGGGCCTTTCTGGTTTCCGGCCCGTCCACCCTGATACTGTTGGCCTCAAAGATATCAAAATATATCTGATCGGCAGTTGCACGCAGCTGGCCGGGGAGGTGCGCGTCAATCTCCGGGTTAAAGATCTTTGCGTTTTTGGTGATCTGTCTGGTGTACAGTGCCAGATCCCGTGCCTCAAGCGGCAAAGTAAATTTGCTGTCCGGGATCTCGTCTTTGCGCATTGCCATGTAAAGCCCTCACTTTCTCACCGGGCAATCCCTTGCCCGGTGATTATGCCAATTTCGTGATTTTGCAAGCCGGGGCGCTGCGACCCGCGTTGACGCCGTCCCAGTTGCTCGCAAGGCCGCTGTAGGTCACGTCGAACGCAATGTAGCCGTAGCCACGATTCGCAGAGCGCAGCCGCAACGTGCGGCCCACCGTGCGCTGTGCCAGATCGCGGGTAATACGCAGGGGGTAAGTCCGCCACAGGGCCTGCGGGGTCTTTGCGCCGGTGCGCTCTTTCCAGTAGGGCCAATAGGTACCCTCGCCAGATACCTGCGGGCTGCAATAGATTTCCTGCAGGGAGGGCAGGAAAATCTTGTCATAGGTTACAACGGCGCTGCCGTCATCGGTGACGGTGTTACCGTAAGTCACGACTTTCACGCGGGACAAGGCATTTTTGAAGTCATCGGAGAAGCCAGACAGGAAACCGGGCAGGGTGTCGGCCTGATCGGGTTTCATGTCCCACTTATCCTGCGGTTCCCACCATGCGCCAACTGCTGCATCGCTGTTAAGATACTGGCGGTATGCGGATTTCCACCACCGGTTGTCACCATAGCCTACAGGATGCAAGCCGTTTAAATCGCCGTTTTCTTTGGCAAGGAAAGTGCCCAGATTGCTGCCAGCGCTTCCAGCAGTCACGCTGCATGTTTCCAGCAGCTCAGATTTTTTCTGATCTTTGTAGACATAGACTTTCCAGCTGGTGGGTGGCGTGTCCGGCGCGTTATAGAAGCCGGCCAGACGGGCACCCGCCGGGGCTGCCTTGGTCAGGGTAAACTGATAGGTGGCATCGGTTTTGACATTGTTGCCCCAGTTCAGGCCCATCTTGACATTGTAGGTGCCCGCCACAAGGCCACCGTCCGGCACGACATAGAACGCTTGACATGCAGAAAAAGGCATATCATACAAAGTTGCATAGTGCATCTGCAGCACCATTGTCGGGGCTGTGGTGCCGCTCTCGCCCTCTGCGGTATCGTCCGGCTGCACAACGTCCCATGGACAATCGTAGGTTTTGCCGTCCTTGTCCGTGTAGGTGTTCACCAGCTGGGTGCCAGTCGGGAAGACCGCAGGCGCGTTTCCAGCGTCCACGATGGCTTTGATGGCGTTATAGTCCATATCTGCTACCGCGTCCGCCTGTGCGCTTGCGATGGTGCGCAAGGATGTGCTGATACTTGCCAGGAGCGCGTTGGTACTGCTCTGCTGGTTTTTGAAAGTCTCATCCAGTACCCCGGGTTTTGTAAGTGTTGCCATTTAAGTTTCCTCCTCATAGGTATAGCAAAGAGCTCCGTCTACAATGGAAAGACCAAGAGAGGCCAGCGTTTGGGCTGCGGTGTCACTCGCTGCTTTTGCCGCTTCCGTGGCACTGTCGGAGGCGGCTTTAGCAGAGTCTGCGGCTTCTGTTGCTTTTGTACTTGCAGAGGAAGCAGATTCAGCTGCATCCTTGGCAGCAGTCTCAGCGGCGGCCTTGGCCGCGTCGGCCCGGGTGCCAGCTTCTTGGGTGAACTGTTTGCAGTACTCAAAGCCTTGGCCGAGGCCGTAGCGGACTTCAACGCCTTTTTTGGCGTTATAGATGCGCTTCAAAACCTCATCAAAGTTGAGTGTAATCATAAGCTAATCACTCCTGTCGGTGTGTCGTAGATGGTATCTGTCTCAAAATCAAAAGTATTCCAAAGCCAGTCCGCGCCCGCCTCGGCGGTAATGTTGCGCTTGTAGGGGTTGCAGGTGCCCTCGATGCTGAAGGTGATCTCCGTGCGCCCGCGCTCCACCACGTCCACACGCCACAGGCCCAGCCAGTACCATGTGCTGTCCTCATCAAAGGTGCAGCGCAGCCACTGGCCCTGCAAAGCGTTTTCGAGGGCGCTCTGGATGGTGCTCCACTGGCTCTTTTTGGCCTTGCACAGCAGCTCCATTTTGATGGTGCGCTGCTTGTAGTGCACCTCGCCGTCCAGCGCCCGGGACAGATCCAGCATAAAGTCAGAGCCCGGGACGTTGACAAGCATTGTCTCAGGCTCCGCGCCGGAAATGGTGGGGCTGCCCACTTTCATGTACAGCCCGAGGTCTTTCAGTGTGTGGATACTGCCGATCTGTGCGCCCATCAGCATCAGTCGTCACCTCCATATAGGGCGGCGATCTCTTCCGGGGACTTGCCGGATTTCGCAAGAAAAATAGCCCTTTCCCGCTGCTCCCGCTCTTCCCGTGGCACGGGGCTGTAAATCAGCTTTTCGCCGTCCCAGAGATAGTCAGAGCCTCCATGCTTGGCAGTGTCGTCTACAGGAAAATCATCCAAAATTACAAGGCCGGGTGTATCCGGTGACGGTGTATAGTCTTCGTTGACCCATCCGCCATCATATAGACGCCCGTCCGAGCAGATCTTGGCGACATACTTAAACCTGATTCCATCTTTTTGCATAAAGCGCCTCCGTTACATAAAGCCGTAAAGTTGAAGAGGAACGCAGACATTAGAAGTGTACGTCCAGCTGTCGCTTCGCAACTCCGTGCCTTTCTTATCGCATTGCGGGCGGAACCAGACTGTCGTGCCGTTGCAATCAATCTCGAATTCCTGATATCGCATATAGCCGTCCCAGAATCGGATTTTGTCCTCAAAAACAGCCACATCTCTTCGATGCATGGTATCCCATGGAAATGTGATTGCTATGGTCTCGCCATTGACGGGAAGAACCACGGAAGAGCTTCCGGCTCGATACGTCTCCGTATGCTTGGAAAACCAGCCATAAGAAGTGCTTGTGGCATAGCTTTCATAGGTCAGCATTACGTAGTTGCAGCCTTGGGTATTAATCGGGACGTCTTTGTAAGAGCCGCTAAAAATGAAGTCTCCGTCCGCAATATCATGAAAATCTCGGATGAGGGTGTTACGCACTCCAAAAAACGTGATTTTCCCCGAGCTGATGGTACAACTGCCGTTGCCGTCCGTGATGGAGATGGAGCCGGACTTGATATTGACCTTGCTGCTTCCATCGGTGACAATGACGCCATTGTTGGATATCTGAACATACTTGCCCGAAAGGGACTCATGGCCGACTCGGAGGCCATTCGTTTTGTCAAAAGACAAGTAATTTGTGGCTGTTTTGGCCGCTTCCGTGGCCTGCTCGCCCACTTTTTTCACGGCCTCGTCGTTCGTTTTTTTGTACTTGTTGGCCCAATCGTAGATGTTGCCGGAATATTTTTCTGAGGTGGAAGTCTGTTCCTCCAGCAGGTTGGTTTTGCCCAGGTTCGCCACCTGTCGGTCGGTGAGGGTCTGGCGCGTCATGCCGAAGGTGAATTCTTTCTTGCTGGGGTCGTCCAAGGGCTCCACCAGCTTTGTGCAGAGCATCACCACGTCGATGCTGTGAGGCTTGCTGATGATGTGGGCATAGCTGGCAAAGGTCAGCCTGTCCTTGTCATAGCCTGCATCCACGAGATCAACGGCCTTGATGGTGTAGCTCATGGTCATGAGGGAATTTTTCTGCAAATCCTGCACCGCAGCACCAAAGAGATCATCTGCACTGTCGGCATCATAGTCAGCCACTTTGGAAATGACACCAAATTTTTTTACTGCCGCGTCATTTTGTATCCAGTTGCAGTCTCCGTCCTCCTGGTACAGACTGTACGAGTACCCACTGGGCAAATATTTTTGGATGGCAGCAGAAGAGGTGTTGCGGATGCTATAACGCTCTTCATGGTCTGCCACCTCGGTCTTTTTGCCCCACCACAAAAACTTCCAGACCCATTCTGTGCGGGTCACGGTGTGCTTGTTGCCCGTGGGGTATACCCGGGTAAACATGGAGTTGGTATCAGTCTTTTCGGTGAAATCCAGCAGGTTCACGCCATACTCAATGGTCTGGTTGACGAGGCGGTCGGCCTCAAAGGCCTGATCGCAGTAGTTGAGCACGTTGTTGCCCGTGGCGGGGTTGTAGGTACAGTAGGCATAGCCGCCGTACACCTTGAGCACCATCTTGTCGATGATGTCCCAGGTGCTGCCGTAGTCCTCGCCCACGCCGTAGGCGTCCATATCGCCGTAGTGCACCACCAGATCGCCCAGCGCGGCGGTCACAGTGCCCAGCTCAAAGCGCTTCATGCGCATTTCGCCGCACTGCTGGTTGTGGGCGCTGATGAGGTGCTGCAAAAACTGGGCCAGCTTGCCCTCGTAGTTAAAAGGCGTGATGGCCGAATCGTTGAAGTAGGAGAGGGCTCCCTCGCAGTACACCGCCCTGCGGTTGTACCAGTCGGCCTCATGGCTCAACACGCGCCCGCGCCAAATTTCTTTGGGGGTGCTTTCGTTGCCGTTTGCGTCAAAGTCGCTTTGCTCCACCGTGATGCAAGTAGACATTTTTTGCAGATTGCTGTATTGCGGGTGCGTGCGGGCCATGGTAAAAGTAAGGCTGCCGCCCTTGCTCACCTCGCGGGTGAGTTTGGGCGACAGCACAAATGTTGCAAGGCTGTCAGCGTCTCCCAACCCCTTTGGACGTGGATGCAGCAGCCGCTTGTCCTCTGGGTTGCCAAATGGATACGCATAGATATGATACACGGTTTAGTTGCCCCTTTCTGCCAGAGTTGCCAGATGGCCCAGCTGTGCGTCGATGGACGGAGCCAGCGCTCCCACCAGCGTGCCGTCATCCAGCTTGATGACCTGATTTCCCGCCTGCGGCAGGTACTGCTGCACCACGTTATACAGGGCATCCACAGAAGCCTGCATTTTTTCCTGGTAAGCGGTAAGCTTTCCACCGGACTGATACGACGGCATGGCATAGCGATCCTGCATGAAGTCATAGCCTGCATAGGCCCGCTGATTGCCGTACCAGTAGGCGTCCTGGATGTCTTTATAGCTCAGGGTGCTACTGGTGACGGCAGAGGCCGCAGCGGAGCTCTTCTTTTTGAGGAAAGAGCCCAGTGCAATGCCGCCCGCCAGCGCCGTGATGCCCAGAATCGCCGCAAGGATGGGATTCCCCATCACCAGCGAGACGATGCCGGACAGGCTGGAGATGACGCTGGAGGCCATGCCAGAAAAGCTGGAAGCGATGCCGGAAAGAGCACTGCCCACGCCGCCGGATGCATTCAGCCCCTCCAGGATTGTGGAGAAGCTCTGCACCGCGGTCCCGGCCTCCGTGGCTCCGGCTGCAATACCGTCCGAAAAGATCGCTTTGATCGAGGAAGCCGCCGCACTCAGGCCGCCGCCAGCATAGGCGTCATTGACGGCGCTCAATGCATTGGCCGCCCACTGGGCGATGATCTCCCGCTGGCCCTGATCCACCTGGCCCCAAAGCAGTTTTGCAAAGTCCAGTGCAAGGCCGCTCCAGTCTTTGCTTTTGATATCCGACACGATGCCCCGGAAAAGCCCGAAAATGCCGTCAGACCACTCGCTTTTCGCCTGGCTCAGGGCCTTATCAATGCGGCTCTGCATTTCGGTCACAGAAGAAGCCACATTTTCCACTTCTTTGTTCAACTCGGCTGTGGTATCCTTGAGGGCACTCGTGATTTTTTGAGTGTCCTGTGCGGTTTTCTTGGCCGCAGAAGATGCGGCTTGAGCCGCTGCCCCGGATGTGTTGGCGGCACTTGCCAAGATTTTTGCGTTGTTCGCGGCGGACAGATTGGACATTATCATGGAGTTGTACTCGTTTTTATCCGCAATGCCCTCATCGGCTGCCGTGATATGAGGCACTTTCACGGTGCTGTTTGCCGTCTTGACGACGGTTGCGCCCGCCGTGGCAAGCATGGCCGCACCGCCTTTACCGGTCAGGCCGTTGATAAAGCTTTGAAGCAAGCCTTTGCCCCACTGCACCATCTGAGAGGGCAGCGTTTTCAGCCAATTCAAGCCGCCCGCAATGCCATCTTTAAAAGCATTTGTAACAGCGCTTGCCATGCTCTTGATGCCGTTCGCCAAGCCCTGCAAAATATTTGCGCCAAGGTTGACCCAGTTAACGGCAGAGACCACCGAAAGGATGGCTTCAACGATTTTTACGAAATTCTGGACGATCAGAGGAATGCTGTTCAAAATGCCGCGGCCAAGCTGCACCACAAGAGCAACGCCCCCTGCAAGCAGCTTGGGGGCATTGTCGTTGATAAGACCGGCGATATTGGTCACGATGTCGGGGATGTATGAAAAAAGCTCAGGTAGGCCCTCTACAATGCCGTTTGCCAGGTTGAGGATGAGGTCGATGCCTGCCGAGACGAATTGCCCAAAATTGGCCCGCAGCTCCTCCGTGAATTGGAGCACCTGCGGCAGGGCAGACGCCAGAAAGGCGGGGATCCCCTCCGTAAAGCCGGACTCCAGAGACTGCATCAACTCGGTGCCGCTTTGCAAAATGTTTGGGGCCAGCGTTGCGATGACCTGCGGGATCCCCGCCACGACATTTCCGACAGCCGGGAGTAGGTTGTCCAGCAGGTAGGTGCGGGCCGTCTCGGTCAGTGCCTGGAGCGAAGAGGTCAGCTCTCCGCCCGTGGCCAGCTGGCCCAGCACGTTCTGGAACGCCGCGCCCATGGCAGAGAAAGAGCCCGTCAGCGTCGTGGCCGCTTCTTTGGCCGTGGTGCCCGTTATGTCCAGCTCTTGCTGGATGACGTGGATGGCGTTGTACATGTCCGCCAGGTTGCCCAGCTCATACTTTTGGCCGGAGAGCTTGGAAGCGTCCGCCAGCAAACGGGCCATTTCGGCCTGTGTGCCGCCGTAGCCCAACTTCAGGTTGTCCAGCATGGTGTAATTCTGCTTGGCAAAGCCCTGGTAGGCGTTCTGGATAGCCGCCATATCGGTGCCCATTTTGTTGGCGTTGTCGGCCATGTCGGTCATGGCCATATCGGCCACAATGGCCGCAGCCTTGGTGTTGTTGCCCAGGCTGGACAGCAAGCTGGCCGCAAAGCTGGTGGTCTGCTCCATGTAGTCGTTGGCGCTCAGGCCGGCCGTTTTGTAGGCCTGTGCCGCGTTCTGCTGCACGATGCCCGCGCTGTCTTTGAAAAGCGTTTCGATGCCGCCCAGGCTCTGCTCCAGCGCACCGCCCGCGTTGACGGAGGCGGCAATCGTCTTGCCGATGGCTGCGGCACCCAGCACCTTTTTGAGCGTGCTGGCAATTTTCCCGCCAAAGACTTTTCCGAGGTCAACTCCGGCCTGGGAGATGTCGCCGCCCAACTCTTCGGTGATCTTGCTCTTGATGCCCTCTGCCGAGGGGATGATCTGCACGTATGCTTTTGCAAGCTCAATCCCGTTCGCCATCTTTTACACCTCCCTCCGCCGCACGCATGGCGGCCTCGTATTCTTCCGGGCTGTCAAAGCTCTGCACCAGCCCGCCATCTTCCGCCGTGGTTTCACCTCGCAGGGCGTCCAACAGAGAGTCCGGGCCTTTGCCCTGGCCTCCGCAGAGCACCCAGTCGATGTGCCGCAGGTTGTCCAGAATCGCCGCGCGGATCTGTGTTTCCAGCGGGATCTCCTGCCCGGCAAGGTGCATCTTGCTGCGGCTCTCCGGTGGAAGCCCTGCGGCCAGCGTGGCCGCAAGGCGCACCGGGATGCTCCGCCAATCCAAAACGTGGTAATACTGGGCAAAATCGCAAATTAGTGCATCCTCATCCGATGCGATCAGGTCGGCGAGGCAGAGGAGTTTTTTCCCTCTTTCACAGACTGCATCAGTTCAAAAATTGCGGTGCCCACAGCAGTGGTGGACACGCGGCCAGATGCGCCCCGCAGATGGTCATACAGCTTCTTTTTGTTTTCCTTACCCAACAGCCGTTTCACAGCCGCAGGCATGGCGTAGGCGTCGCCGTCGTTCATGGCAGCGAAATCCTCCAGAAGCTCCATATCATCCAGAGCGGTCTCATCAATTTCCAGTTCAAAACCGTCATTCAGCTTTGCGATCATGCCTTATCTCCTTTGCTCTCAGTGACAGCGGCAGTCTGTTCGTTTTCAGACTGGCTCAGCTCCTTGGTTGCGGCAGCAGCCACGATATACTCATAGTGGCTCTGGCCCTTTTCGTCCGGCACGGCGGAGATCGTGGTCTCATAGCCCACCGCGGTATTGTCCGCATAGGTGATATCGCCCACTTCCGTCACGGCAGCGTTGGGGACGACGATGCGCTTTTTGGTGTTGTTTTTCAGCAGCATCTCCACAACCCAGCTGCACGGGACGTTTTCCTCGGCGTTGGACTGGACAGAAATTCCAGCTTCAAGCGTGCCGCTGACGTTATCGTCACCATACACGGCCTTGAGGACTTCCACGTCGGTGGCCTCGATCAGGGTGAATTTGAAAGTATCGGCCTTTTCGCCCTGCGTATTCAGCACGGTATCACCGCCCCATGCGGATTCACTGGTATTGGAGGGGCTGTTGGAGTTCACAAGGCCATCCTGAGAGATGTAGCCCAGCGATTTAAAAGCCGCATTCAGATCCGTGGTGGCGTTCGTGGGCAGGGTAGTGCCCAGAGGCGCGCGGAATACCGCACCGCCCACTTTGGGCTTTGCAGCGGTTACATTTTTTGCGTTTGCCATATAAAAAAGCTCCTTTCTAGTCGTCGTAGTAGGTCACGTCGAAAATTGCCTGGTAGCGGGGCAGCTTTCGGGTGGTGTCCGGGAAATCGTAATCGGTGTTCAGATCACAGGCCGAAATCTGCGGCAGCGTGACTGCCTCCAGCATTGTCTGCACGATTTTGTGGTTCATCTGGGCGGTTTCCAGCTTGGTCTTTCCGTAGGACTGCACCGCCAACGTGGCGGAAAAAAGGCCATCTTTTAAGTCGGAGCCCGTTTTCTGGATGATACAAAAACTGCCGGAGGGGTGCTCCGGCATAGACAGATAGCAGGGGTATGCGTTTCGGCTCAGATGATCCTGCAAAATTCGTTCGATCATTTGAGTGCCCTCAAAATTGAGTTTGTGTCGCTGTTTTCTTGGATGGCTTTCGGGGAGACGGCGGTGATCTCTGCCACCGCACGGGTCTGCTCGGTGTAGTAGGTGGCCTCATAGCCGTCGCCAAGCTTTGCTTGGGCAGAAAAGGCGATTTCAGACAGGCCGTTTCTCATCTCCGGGCTCCGCAGCAGCTTGCGCACGCCCGCGCTGTTCAGCTTGATCTTGACGTTACTCATACCGCTCCACCTTTACTTTCTTGTTCCAGCAGAGCGGGATCATTTCCTCAATGCCCTGTGTGGGGGCCCCGTAGGTGCGGAAATCCTGCCCGAAGAAAGAGACCCGGACATTATCCCAGTCGTGGGTGTCCCCTTTGGGCAGGGCCAGCACATAGGCCAGATGATGGCCATTCAGCTGAAGCTCGGAAACCACGTCTTCTGTGGATGGCTCTCCCACAAGCACATTGTGGACAGTCTCCGCCGTTTCGCTGTAGAGCGGCTCCCGGGCCTCATTTTCGCCTGTTTTGGTTTTGACATAAAGAATGACGTCGATGCCTTTAATCATTGCACAGGCCCTCCAGAGGGCTGCGGGAGCCGATTCTGTCACCGACTCCCAGCAGCTTCTTTTCCAGCTTGGAAAGATACAGCTCCCCGGCAGAGCCGCCGCTCATCGTCCAGGACTGGGAATAGCCCATGGCCGACGCGGTGCCCTGTGTGGAGCCCATGGGGTAGGTGACGCCGCTGTCGCCGCCATCATAGAGCTGGCGGCGCACCATCCGGCAGGAGACCACTTTCTTGGCGTCTTCCTGGGCGTCCTTGTTGTAGGAGTCGATGATGAGGGCCGCTTCCTCCAGCAGGGCGGTGCATTTGGCCTGCTCATCCTCGGAAAGGGTGCGGAATCCTGCTTCAACGTCCTGTGTGGTTGCGTAGCTCATACATACACCCCGGTCTCTTAGGCTTCGGTCTTGGTCAGCTTATTGAAAACGCTGGTATCACAGCGGAAACCAACTTCGATCTCGGCACGGATTGCAAACATATTCTGCTGGAACAGGTTGATGGTAGTGCTGCCATCGGTCAGGGTGGCCTGATCGGAAATCGAAATCTGCACACCCTCCACGGTGCCATACATGGCCTGAGTCCAGTCACCTGCAAAGCCAACAACGTGCTTTTTGGCGGCGGTAGTGTCTTCGATATAGGCCGCCTTGCTCTGATAGGTGCGTGCACCCAAGATCATGGGGACAGCGCCCTCGGCCACGTTGTTGATGAACAGCGGGCGCTTGTTGCTGTCCACAGCACTCAGCAGGACGGATTTGCCCTTGGGAGAGAGCACAAAGCCGTTCAGGATGCCGTCATGGTCCGCAATGTCTGCGTCTGCATCCACAAGGCCCTTGTAGGCGTTGGTGCCGATCTCCTGAGCCGTGATATTTTTCAGAGTGTCAAAGTTGGAGCCGGGGGCATCCACAGCGCCAAAAACGGTGGCATCAAACTTCTTGCCCAGAGCCAGGGGCAGGCGCTTCTTCAGCTCCTCATACAGGTTTGGGATGTCGCGCCGGAACTGGTTGGAGAACGGGACGATGACCGCCAGCGTGTAAGGCGTCATCTGCTTCGTGGTCATGGTGCCGCGCTTGACGGGCTTTTTCTCGGTCTCATTCACCCATGCGGCTTCCGGGTCACCCGTGATGACCGGGATGGTGACGCCCAGGCCGGGCAGTCTGATCTGACGGGCCAGCGTCATGATGGCAGAGCTTTCCTGCGTTTTCTGGAGGATTTCACTGGAAACCTCGCCGGGGAGGGAAATGGATGTGGTGCGGTTGATATCAACAGCCATAATAAATCTCCTTTTTAGGTATTGTTTGTGACCTGGTTGAACCACTCAGTGAATTGCTCACTGGTGGAGCCAGTCATTTTTCGAGTGGGGTCTCCACCATCTCGCACGTTGGGATACCCTGCATTCTGTGTATCACCAAAAGCCCACGGGTTTGCCTTTACGGCCTCATCAAGAGCTTTTTCGATATCCGTAGAGCGATCCTTGGAGTCTCTGAGAGCATCAAGATCCAGCAGAGCACGGACAGCTTTCACGCTACGGCCCTTTTTGCCAAAAATTGCGGCGTTCAGGGCCGCATCAAACTCAAAGCCATCGGCCTGGGCTTTCATATCGCTCTGGAGCTTGGCAAACTCGGCCTCGTACTCTTCCGGGGTCTTCTTGCCATCAAATTTGGCAAGGCCATCCTGTGCGGTCTTGAGCTGGGCCTGGGCGTTTTCCAGCTGAGTCTTGTACTGGGCAGCGGCAGTCTTTTCACGGTTGATGTCGTTGCCGTTCTCACTCATCAGCCAGTTCAGCTGTTCATCCGTGATGCCTGGAATTTTGTTCTTTACGTCTTCTCGTTTCATGTGGAAACCCCTTTCATTCTGTGAAATTGCAGCCTGAAGCTCCAGTTTGGTCACGCGGTTCTCACTCCGCGGATGGTCAGGCAATTTTTCAGGCGGGATACGCGCCGCCCTCCGCTATGGAGCCCATTCCGTCCTCATGCGGGCAAAATGGGCATGAAAAAGGCAGAGCCGAAAATCAACTCTGCTCTTTGGTATCGTTTTGGACTCTCGCCGCATACGCGGCACGTTTCTGGGCGTTGATGGCGTCCTTGTTTTCTGCATAGCGCTCCCGGCGCAAGGCATTGATGTTGCTGCCTGCATCCCGGTACCGCTTGAGGTATTCTTCCGGGTCATACCCGGCCACGGTAGTGCTGCGGCGAAACCTCACAGCATACTCGCAATCGCAATGAGCATGGATGTGCTGTGCGTGGCCGCCTCTGAGCGCTTTTGCTGTGGCCCTCTGCCATCCTCTGGAAGCCAGAGTGATACAGAACGCACAAGTATCTCCATGAGGAATCCAAGCCCATTCTGCGCCGTCTCTTTGGGCATTCTGGAGTGTGGTATCCGCCCCGGCCTGCTTTACAAGACGGCTGACACCGCCCTGCATCAGCGGCGGGCTGTTTTGGGTCCCATATACCATCTGAGCTACTTCGCTATAGCTGGCGGTGGCGGCAGGCACGGCAGCAGGGACAGAAGCGCCCTCCGCTGCGGCCATGGCGTCGTACATCTGGGCCGCAAGCTCCGCGCTGCCCTCGCCGTACTTTGTGACTAAAGCGTTCGCATAGGCGATCAGTGCGTCAGTGTCTTCCATACCGTGGCGGTCAATGTATTCTTTCATGAGCTTTCCGGCCTTTTGGTTCAGTCTGGAGAGCCGTTCAACGTACTCACTCCACGACTTTGCGGACACTCTCATTTTCTTCCTCCATCAACACCTGCTGGCCGCGCACCCGTTGCTCCTGTGATTTGATGCGCCGGATATCAGCCTGGTCAAATCCAAGCATTTCCAGAAAAACATCGGTTGCGGCAAACTCCTGCCTTGCAGATGCAATTTTAATAGCAGCATCTGCCGTGACCGCCACACTGGGCATCGCTGGGTTCTTGAAGTGGGCCATAATGTTGCGCTCCTCATCGGTCAGCTCTTCCAACGTCACATTGCGGGCGATGGCCTGAGCCATGCAGGCAATCGTCCGCAGGGCGTCGCCATTGCTGGTATTCAGCTGCTGGGCCATCAGCACAAGGGTCTGGCTTTGGGCCAGAATGGCGTCGCTGCTGGTGGGATTGGCGTCATTTACAACACCAACATCCGTCACGGTCAAGCCCGTGGCAGCTGCAAATTGGGTGGCCGTCATCCTCATTTTTTCCACATGAGGCGTCAGGCTCCCCTGGGCCAGCTGGCCAAAGACGGGAGGTTCGCCTGTATCGGGGTTTGAGGTCGCCGCAATGATGGCACCCATGTACTGCTTGAATTTATCCGAGGTGATGGCATCATACTGGTCATCTGTCACGCCCAGAATATATTTTTGGGGTGTTGTGTCAAATTCCAGCGCCACTGTGGCATTGGCCACGGTGCGGATATACTCATCAATCAGCGATCGGATAGCCCGCTTGAGGCGGCTGCGTCCAAAAGGCTTGTTGCTTGTGGAATTCCAGATCATCGGTTCCATCAGAGGGCGGCTCATCTTGTGAGTATGGCGCTCAGCCGTCCACTGGCTTCCGTTTCTTTTCAGTAAGATAACAGCGGTGTCCGTGTAAAAATTGACAAGGGATGGGACCCAGGTATCTTTCTTACTTTCATCTGGTACAATGTCGATGATAGCAAGGCCGCAGTCAATGCGGCCTTTTTCACCATTCCAAAGGGCAGAAGCCGAAGATGGAGAGTGAAAACGGATGCGACAGCCGATGGCGTTATCAGCTGACAAGGTTGCAAAAACGCAGCCATATTTCAGCTCATCCCGGCACGCCTCGGTATACTCTGCAATCAGTCGATTGTTAGAGATCATCTTGGATAAGCCGTCCAGATTTCCGCTGCTTCCGACAAATCCGTCAAACATGCTGCGGGCGGCAAGGACATCCACGGCCTTTTGACCCCAGTTGCAGCCGACGATCAAATTATTCAAATTTTTAGGCAGGGCAATGCCGAGGTTTACGTCACTTAACGTGACATGTCCCTCGTAATATTTATCTTTCGTTGCATTCCGGCCTTGGTGGTAATTAAAAGCATTTCCCAGTTCAAGCAAGCTTTTTTGTTCATCGGCTGTCAGGCCGGGCACGATGCCAAACTGTAAATTTGTCATGTTTTTCCTTTCAGCCGATGCGCATTTTGCGCGTCGGGTCACGTTTGCAGGTTTTAGCGCCCCAAAGTGCCAGCGCACAGGCTTCCACAGGGAGGCTGTTGTCTCCGCCCAGGCCAAACCCACCCGCTATGGGGCGTTTGGTCGCCGTCATGGCGCTTTCGTTCAGGACGGTCTGCGGGCGGTACCAGGTCAGCCCGCCCTCATCGATGCAGGTTGTGAAAACGCTGGCCGCCGCGATCACCTCACGGGAAGAGGGGCGGATAATGGACAGCTTTGCCCGCCAAGTATCTTTGATGCGGTCAACCAAAACATCAACGCCGTTTCGGCCATCGATCACCACACAGCTGGCCTTTCCGTACCGCTCGTTCAACCAGTCGGCCAGCCAGGTCAAGCCGTGGCCGGACGGCTGCATCTCGATCAGCGATACACGGGCTGGGCCCTCTTTCGGGATGACCGCGCCGCACAAGCATGCACAGCTGCCGTCCGGCGCAAATTTGACGCCGTAGGCGGTTTTGCCCTCTGGCTTCAGCTCATCGCTTGCACACTTGGCCCACGCTTTATGGTCGATGGCGTAATCAAGATGTTCGGCAGCAATGGGGCTCCACCACCCGAGACGTTCCCGGGCAAAGGTGTCCGGGTCCATCTGTTCGGCTTCGCCCTCGATGGTCGAGAGCTGGATGCGACGACCTAAAGCCGGATTTGTGGCGGCCCAGCGCTTGGGGTCTTTCACGTCGCCGATCTCTGGCACCGAAAACTCAAACCAGGCCGCTTTTTGTGTCTTTCCGTCCAGTGCCCGCTGCCGCAGGTTGCGGAAAACGGTACCCACAGCATCCGGGCCGGGAGGCGTGCCGACATAAACCGTTTGCGGGTTGAGGCTAGCCGAAATGGCAGGCAGGAAAGAGCCCTGAGCCGCTTCATCCAGCTCCTGAGCCTCGTCAAAAATAAGCAGGTCTCCATGCTGGCCTCGTCCGCCGTTGCGGGTACGGGCTAAAAACTTGATACGCGCCCCGGTTTTGAGGATGATCTGTTCACGGCCCAGGGCAGTCTTGATCTCAGCCACATGCTTGCGGAGCTTGGGACTCTCGAAAAAGTCCCGCATTTCCTCAAAGGTCTCCGTGGCCGTTTTTTGGAGGTGGGCGGTATAGATGACCGTTTCGTTGAGCATAAGCATTCCGGCACCCGCACGGCCCTGCACAAGCAGGCTTTTTCCGTTCTGCCGGGGGACAGACCCGCCGCAGGAGGGAGCAGACCACTTGCCGGAAGCCGTGCGCCCCATCCAGTCATCCAGAACGTCGCTCTGCCAAGGGTCTAAAACAATGCCGCCCGCACGAAGAATGCGGACGGCATCCATACCATCAGACGACTGATATGACGGGGCGATTCTTTCGCACGGCTCCTGGCTTCCCATTATCTTCTCTTTCCGTGAGGATCTTGCTGATCTCGTCGCCATCGTCTTGCACTCCCTGAATTTCTTCGATCTCTCGAATGGTCTCTCGATATTGCTTTGTCAAAGCAGGCAGCGCCCGGCAATCCTTGCAGGAATCAATGCCAGCAGCAAGGACATTGGCAAGGCTTTTCAGCTGTTCCAGCCGGGTGCCAGTTGCCGTGACTGCTTTCATTTTTGCCATGCTCTAGCCCCTTTCAAAATTTCCCTGTGTGTAAATCGGCGCTGGTACAGCGGGAGTAGCCGAGGGCACGGGGAGGGGTACCATCCCCACTGCCAAACTCTACCAATTTCCGTCGCTTATTTTTGGCGTTTTGCGGATTTTTGGCGGATTCTGTGGCGCAATTTTGTTTCCCTTTTGGGCGTTGCAAAAATAATGCGCGGGCTGGAGATTGTTCCAGTCTTCCGCCGCTGCACGGGCCGACGAATAGCCAAATTGTTTCCATCTTGAAACAGGCTTGATCTCATCAACCACGAATGACAAAGGATGAGCTGAGTCTGATGGTTCATCATAGTGAATCGGGCCAAAGCGTCCATGACAGATGGCGCATTCGCCGCCCATTGCTTTCAGACGCGCCCGATTCTTTCGCCGCAGCGTGCCGTTGGCATATCGTGGGTTTGTCATGTGGCTTGTTCACCTCCAACAGCCCCGGGGCCTTTTCGTGGGGCGGCCTGTCTCAAGAGGGGGCAGGGTATAAAGCACCTCCGGGGTTATAAAACACACCCCCGGTATGAAAGAAAGGCCGGTGTACAGCTCCATGGGGCAGCCTCCTTTCTTCTGGCGTTTTGGTGCCGCTTGCAGGGCTCGAACCTGCGCACGTCCGGTTATGAGCCGGATGCTCTGGCCGACTGAGCTAAAGCGGCACAAGAGAAACCAGCTTTGCTGCATGGAGTCATCCTGCAAAAAAGCTGGTTTTTAATCGTATTGTATCAGCAGCGGTTAATCCGCACGGATAGCAGGCCG
>ERZ1034626.267-NODE-267-length-38242-cov-9.453427_pt1 | contig 38242 bp, 48 predicted proteins | sample MGYA00520652_ERZ1034626 | MGnify/ENA primary metagenome ERZ1034626 (study PRJEB33766, sample SAMN09781765) | gut metagenome | biome: gut microbiome | host: Homo sapiens | place: Madagascar | study: EMG produced TPA metagenomics assembly of the PRJNA485056 data set... | reverse complement strand
CTTTTTAGCCGGCTATCGCATACTTTCCAGTGGCAAAGATAGGCGGTTTTTCTTAATGTACCAACGAACGAACGAAGTTTTTAACAAAAGTTAGAGGAAATGACGCAGAAAGTTAGTGAAATGGCGGTAAAACCCGTCGAAAAGATTACCCGCGAACGTCTTAGGGCTATGCGAAATGGGGACACCATTACTACGCAATGCGCGGACGGCTACGATATGGATAGCCAAAAAAACACGGCCTACGCTATGCAGAAGATGGAAAACTGCCGCTTTGCCTGCAAAAGCGATGGGCTACAGTTATCGGTTACGCGCTATGGTGCCAGTTAAGCCAGTATGCGAACCGGATAGACGCTACAGCCAGCGCGAGGCGGCAGAGCTTTTAGGCGTGGAGCGTCACACGGTAAAACGCTGGGAGCAGGACGGCTGCATACGTTTCAACGTAAGAAAAGCCGGACGCGCAAAATTTACAACGGGGAGGCAGATAGTTAAATGCTGGGAAGCCACCTATTTATAAACAATTTAATCGTAAGAGTATGAAAAAGATTTTTTCAAATTATCGCTACTACGTGCTTTTCGTGCTGGGGCTTATTACGACTATCGGCTTTTTCGCTGTACCCGACGACGAGCTGCCAGCGTTTAGCTGGGTTTACGTGCTGGTTTCCTCTAAGGTTATCGCACTGGTGGCCGGCTTCACTGCTGCCCGATTATTTACGCACTGGGAGCAGCAGGATAAAGTTAAGGAGCTTACAAAGTTTATCAACGAATTATAACACAGTAAAGTTATGCAACCAATTCAAATTAACGTGCAGGTTAATATCGGTATGGATAGCGCGCTTTTGTCGATGCTTTCCGGACTGGTTACAACCGCGCAGACGGCCGCGCAGCAGCCACAGAGAAAACCAAAGGCCGAGGCTAAGCCAAAGCAAGTAAACCAACCAGCAGCCGAAGCAGCACCCGCCGCAGAGGAAGCCGCGCCAGCATCCGGAGAGGCCAAGCCCGAACCAATGCCGGAGAAACCAAAGGAATACACCGAGGTAGATATACGCGCGGCGATGGATAGAACCCGTAAGCGCATCGAGGGCGAGGACTACAAGGAGAAGCCGGACAGCGAGGGTTACAAGACGTGGCACAAACGCTTAACGGCGTGGTTTAAGAATACAGCAGCCCTTTGCGGTGCCGAGAAGCCAAGCGCATTACCCGACAGCGAAAGCCGCGCTAAGTTTATCGCCGCGTGCGATGCTGTAAAGATTAAAGGCGATGAACTAACCGAAACCTGCCCCTTTTAGCCTATGAGCGCACACGCATTATTAAGCCCGTCTGCCGCGCACCGCTGGATAAACTGCGCAGCAGCACCAAGACTGGAGGCTACAGTAGAGGACAGCGGCAGCAGCTATGCAGCCGAGGGTAGTTTAGCACACGCATACTGCGCTAAGAAGCTAAAAGAGCATTTAGGCCAGCCGACCGATGGGGAGCAGGCCGAGATAGCAGAGTTAGACGCACAGTACCACAGCGGCGAAATGGACGAATATACGGACACCTATAAGGTTATCGTACTGGAGAAGTTAAACGCCGCGCTGGAGAGAACACCGGACGCGCAGCTGCTGGTAGAAACAAGATTAGATTTTAGCGACTACGTACCGGAGGCTTTCGGAACTGCCGACGCTATTATTATCGCCGACGGCTGTATGGAGGTTATCGACTTTAAGTACGGCAAAGGTGTACGAGTAAGCGCGGAGAATAACCCGCAGATGATGATATACGCGTTAGGCGCGTTTGCCCGCTTTAGCTTCGAGTACCATATAGACCGCGTGCGTATGACGATAGTCCAGCCGCGTATCGACAACCTCAGCGAGTGGGAGCTATCTATTAAAGAGCTTACCAACTGGACGGAAACCGTACTTATCCCCGCGGCCGAAAAAGCCTATAAGGGAGACGGGCCGCAGAACCCCGGCGGCTGGTGTCAATTCTGCAAAGTAAAGAGCAGCTGCCGCGCGCTGGCTAACCAATGTACTACGATGGCCAAAGATTACGCGGATAAGATACTTACCCCGGAAGAACTGGCTAACGACGTGCTGCCAAGACTGGCGACCGTTAAAACGTGGCTGGCAGGTGTCGAGGAGTACGCGCTACAGCAAGCGTTAAGCGGCGTAGAGATACCGGGCTGGAAAATCGTAGAGGGCCGCAGCGTCCGAAAGATTACCGACATAAACGGCGCGGCCTCAGCTCTAAGTAACGCGGGCTATACTACAGCGGACATATACAAGCCGCAGGAACTACGCACCATTACAGAGCTGGAAAAGCTGGCAGGTAAGAAACAGTTTGCCGCTATCTGCGGCGACTATATCGTTAAACCGCAGGGCAAACCAGCGCTGGCACCAGCGAGCGACAAACGCCCCGCTATAAATCCAATAGCCGACGACTTTAGCGGCATCGAGTAACAACTATGCAGCCTTTATTTAATTTCGTTATGCAGCATCCGTTTTACGCCCTATACTTAGCCCTGCTGCTGGGTATCGCGATACACGGATTTAGAACAAAAGAATAAAACGGCCCGGCGTATTCCGGGAGACGATACAAGATAAAAAGTATATGACAGACAAAGCAAAGAAAGTCGTAGATAGCGCAAACGCGCTTAGCGACGCAGTTAAGGAGGCAGGCGGCTGCCTTATGGTTATCGCCCAAGTACCTGCAAAGGACGGCGAGAAAGTAGCGGACGAAATTTTAGCGACCTTATACGGTAAGGTTTCCGACATTACCGAAGCCTCAGCGCGTATGCTGGTGCAGGAAAGCGCGGCACCGTTCCGGATGATTTTCAAGAACGCGCAGACGATTAAGGCCATTATGGAGCTAACCGGTAAGACGCAAGCCGACGAGGTAGAAATTACCGAGGGCGACGACGAGAACGACAACAACAAGTAAAACCATTAACACATAAAAGTTATGATTGAGCCAAAAGTAAAGGACACTAAGGTAGTTATCGGCCCGTGCCGATTGAGCTACACACACGTATTTAACAAGTACACACCGGACGGAGACGCAAGCACCGGAAAGTATATGACTAACGTACTTATCCCTAAATCGGAAAAGGCGACCGTAAACGCTATTAAGCAGGCTATCGAGGCCGCTAATAAGCAGGCCACCGTATCTAAGTGGGGAGGTAAGGAGCCTAAAAAGCTGGATTTGCCGCTGCGCGATGGCGACACCGACAAGGAGGACGACGACGTTTACGCAGACTGCTACTTTATCAACGCTAAGAGTAATACGCGTCCGGGTGTGTGCGACAAGCACAAGAACCCTATTACCGACGAGGACGAGATTTATAGCGGCGTATGGGCCTACGTATCTGTAACTTTCTATGGCTACGACGTTAGCGGTAATCGTGGTGTAGCCTGCGGCCTTAACAACATTATGAAGTTTAAGGACGACGACAGACTGGGCGGCCGCGCGTCTGCTGAGAGTGACTTTGAGGACATCGACAACGAGGACGACGACGATTTGTAAGTATGAAGCAGTTAGTAATACCGCTTACAGAAGAACAGCAGGCGTTAATCAAACTTACCGCTACGTCCTTAGATGCAAAAGCCGCGACGCGAATTAACGCAGCTTTGGACGCTACCGATAGCGTAGAGATTGATATAAAAATGCTGGAGCCGGACGGAGACCCAAATATGATTATTATTTCTTTGGGCCTGCTGGCTATCGGAAAAATCGGACAAGAATTAAATTTATAACCATTTGCCCGGCGTGGGATTGCGCCCGCGCTGGGCTTTTAATTTCTACGATATGTATAAACTTATTCACAGCATAGCAGAGAGAAGCCACGCGACCGCAGTAAAGCGCGGGCAGGACGTTAGTACGTTTGGCTGTATCGCTGCTTTACGTACAGAGCAGCAGGAATACTGGCAGGCCGTCGATAAGGGCGCAGAAGTGGCCGATATTCGTGTTTTAAGTGCTAAGGCTAATAAACTACCGGACGCGGAATTTACCGCGCTGTATGAGGCTAAAATACACAATACCGCCAGCGACGAACTGGCCGACATACTGATAACAGCGGCAACGTGGTTACACACCGCCGAAACCGGAGGCGGCGAAGATTTCGACCCCGACCGAAGTATAGATGCTATGCTGCTTAGTGGCGCGGTGCAGTTTGTCTGCAACCGTATTACCGGGAACGCCGACGTAGAACGCGTGCAGCTGGTTACTAATCTGAAACTAAGATTTAACGAGCTGAGGGAGGGGTAAACGTGAAAGAGTTGGGTATAGACATAGAGACATATAGCAGCAACGACCTGCCGAGCTGCGGCGTATATCGCTACGTCGAGGCCCCGGACTTTACGATACTGCTATTTGCCTACAGCATCGACAACGCGCCAGCAGTCTGCTGCGATTTCGCGATGGGCGAAGAACTACCGGCCGAGATTATCGACGCGTTACGCGACCCCGCCGTGGTTAAAACCGCGTTTAACGCCGCGTTTGAGCGCATTTGCATTAGCCATTATTTCGGCTGGCCACTTATGGAGCCTGCGCAATGGAAATGCACGATGGTACGCGCGGCCCGTATGGGCTTACCGTTATCGCTGGGACAGTGTGGCGAAGTGCTGAGGCTGACAGAGGGCAAAATGAAAGAGGGCGCGGCCCTTATACGTTATTTTTCAGTTCCGAACCGAGGCAAACGACACCTGCCAGCAGACGCGCCGGATAAATGGGAGGTATTTAAGCAGTACTGCATTAGAGACGTAGATACAGAGCAGCAGATATTAAAAAAAGTACGCAGGCTGGAGCCTGCCGACTTTGACGAACTGCTTTATAACTACGACCAGCGTATTAACGACCGCGGCGTATTGTTAGACCGACAGCTGGCCGAGAACGCGGCCCGCTTCGACGACGAATACAAAGCACACCTTTTTGAGGAAGCGCAGCGTCTTACTGGTATGGAAAACCCAAACAGCCCCGCGCAGATTAAGGAATATATAGCCAAGGCCACCGGCCAAACTATCGGAAGCCTCAACAAAAAGGATTTAGGCGATTTGGAAGCGTCGCTAAAGTACTGGCCGAAAGCGCAGCGCGTTTTAGCGATACGCAAGGAAATGGGCAAAACCTCTAACAAGAAATATAGCGCGATGCTTAAATGCGTCTGTAACGATGGCCGAATACACGGGCTTTTACAATTCTGTGGGGCTAACCGGACGGGACGCTGGGCAGGCAGACTGGTGCAGGTGCAGAACCTACCGCAGAACCATTTAGCGGATTTAGACTACGCGCGCCAGTTGGTTAAGGCCGGAGACTTAGAGGACTTTGAACTTAACTACGAAAACCCTACGCACGTGCTTAGCGAGCTTATACGTACCGCGTTTATCGCGAAGCCCGGCCATACATTCCACGTCTGCGACTTTTCCGCTATCGAGGCCCGCGTTATCGCGTGGCTGGCAGGCGAAAACTGGGTACTGGACGTATTCCGCGCAGGTGGCGATATATATTGCTCTACCGCCGGTAAAATGTTTCACTGTACCGTCGAAAAGCACGGAGAAAACAGCGAACTACGACCAAAGGGCAAAATCGCCGTGTTAGCACTGGGCTACAGTGGAGGCGTTAACGCGCTGGAGAATATGGGCGGTAGCCGTATGGGACTAAGCGAAAGCGAGGAAAAGGAGATAGTTAAGAAGTGGCGCGACGCTAACCCGCATATCGTCAAATTTTGGAGTACGATAGAGGCCGCAGCAGTTAAGGCCATTAAGACCGGTGACAGCATCACAATACACCGCGGTATAGTGGTTTCCTACAAATGGGGTATGCTACTTATTACCCTACCGTCCGGCCGGACTATCTGCTACCCGCGTGCTACTATCGGCATCGAGACTGGCGACGGCTGGAGAGGCGACCACGAGATAATCGAATACGAGGGGCTGAACCAAACGACCAAAAAGTGGGAAAAGGTTAGAACCTACGGCGGTAAACTGACGGAGAACGTAGTACAAGCAACAGCCCGCGATATACTGGGTATGGTTATTATCCGGGCAGAACAAAGCGGGCTACCTATCGTTTTCCACGTACACGACGAAATAATAGTAGAAGCGAACGAAACGCAGACACTTAACGACGTAGAGGCGATATTTAGCCAGCCGATAAGCTGGTGCCGAGACCTACCGCTAAAGGGCGCGGGCTACACTACCCCGTATTACATTAAAGACTAACAAAGTAATTATGAACAAAAGATTTTTGAAGTTTAAGTACGCCGCTATCCGCAGATACGGCGAAAAGCGATGGACGGCCAGTAACGGCGTTATCGAGTTTAACCCAAACTACACCGTAGGCGTTAGTAGTTTTGAAAAGGGAGAGTTTGGGACAGAGAACGATATACCCTATATCGTCGAGTTATCCAACGGCACAAAGTTTTTGTGTTTCCTGCATAGCTACGGAAAGAGCGCAGAGGACGAAATACTGAGCGACCACGGAGAGGTAGCTAACAGCTACGCAGCAGATACCTGCTACGACAAGGTTAAAAAGAATATGAACAAATTAAACGGTTACGACTATGGAAACAAATAAACTTAGCGACGCTGCCCGCGCGCGTATGTACCTGCTGGCCAAAAATGGCTACGACGTAGATAAGGCAAAAAGATGCTGGAACTTTGTAAACGACAGCAAAGAGGCACCAGCCAGTAACAGACTGGGCGATGGTATCTACCTTATAGGTAGCGACGGCGCAGCGGTTTTGTTTGAGGGCAAGCTAACAAAGGCCCCACAGAATACCGAGTATATCGGCATCGTACAAGGAGACCGCAGCGTAGCAGTGGCCCTTACTGATATAGCAGGAGGCGACGACGTAACGCTTACCGACAGCGACGACAAGACCGGAGACAGCCAGTATTATATCGAGGACTACGAAGAAGCCGTGCAGGACTACGACGGAGAGACCAACACGCAGCACCTGCGTAAAATCGGACTTAACCCGCAGATTAAGTTAAAAGACGGCGAGTATATCCCGTCGCTGGGCGAGCTGTATATAATCTGCCTTAACCAGTACGCTATTAACGAGGCCCTAAAATTTGTAGGAGGCCAGCCACTCGCTAAAGATTGGTACTGGAGCAGCACCGAGTACAGCGCGGCCAACGCGTGGTATTTGGACCTCGGCTACGGCCTCGCGAACAGCTACACTAAGGCATCGTACAAGCGCAGAGTTAGGCCAGTTTCAGCATTTTTACGTTAGTAGTTAATAGTTATTCTTTAATCTTAGCCCGCCGAAAGGCGGGCATTTACAACCTTAAAGCGTATGGAAGCGGACGAAATTAGATGCTGTGGTAACTGCGCGCTGTGCGTACATACCTATATAGGCAGCGAGTGCAGCCTAACCGATAATTCAGTGGACGACACGCAGGCGGCCTGCGTGGACTATATCGCGGAGGAGTAATTTATGACTACCCACGATTTTAGTAACCGCGTGGCAGCGGAACTGCCCGCAGTTAATCTAACGGAGCTATACGCCCGGTTAGACGAAGAACAAAGGCCCTTTGAAATGCACGTTAGTAAAGCGCGCAAAGGAATAAGGGACGTACTAATTTTCTGCAACGATGCAGAGTATTTTAATAACTTGCTAAATGGATATAAGGCTAAATAATGATTTTTCCATAGACTTAGCGACCGCGCACAGCCGCATAGCTAAGAAATGGCGCAACCGGCACTGGCTTTGGTCTGAGCTGCTGCAACGATGCAGCGAGACAAAGCGTACCGGGGAGACGGCGGCCGAATACGCCCGTATGAGCAAGGAGGAACAAAGTAACGTAAAAGACGTGGGCGGCTTTGTGGGCGGGTATCTGAGCGGCGGCATACGTAAGAACGCTAACGTAATGTATCGTACCGTCGCCACTTTGGATATAGACTACGGTACCGTAAACGTATGGGACGACTTTACTATGGCTTTCGGCTTTGCTGCGATGATATACAGCACACACAAGCACAGCAGCAAGACACCGCGCTATAGGTTGGTTTTCCCACTCAGCAGGCAGGTATCGCCGGCCGAATATGAGCCGCTTTGCAGAAAGATAGCGGCCGAGATAGGTATAGACCTTTTCGACGACACCACCTACGAACTGCCCCGTTTATTTTACTGGCCAAGTACCAGTAAAGATGCTGACTTTGTTTTCGACTACCAAGACGGGCCAGCCTGCGACGTGGACGCTATACTATCGCAGTACGTCGATTATAAGGACGTTAGCGCGTGGCCGCTATCCAGCAGAGAGGGCGACGTTATAGCGCACGAAATTAAGAAGCAGGGAAACCCGACCGAGAAGCCGGGAGTTATAGGCGCATTTTGCCGCGCCTACAGCATAGAGGACGCTATAGATACTTTCCTAAGTGACAAATACGAGAAAACCGGACACGATGGCCGCTACACTTATAAGCTGGGAAGTGTGGCGGGCGGTTTGGTATGCTACGAGGGCAAATTTGCTTATAGCCACCACGAAACCGACCCCGCCAGTAAGCAGCTGTGCAACGCCTTCGACCTTTGCCGCGTGCATCTATTCGGCGCGCAGGACGAGGGCAGCAGAGCTTTAGACGTGACGAGAAAACCGAGCTACGCGGCTATGCAGGAATTTGCGGCAAAAGACAAAGCCGTTAAACTGCTGATGGCCCGCGAACGCGCGCAGGCAGCTGCCGACGATTTCGACGGCTTAGACGACGCGGAACTACCCGAAGATTATAACGACGAATGGAAAGCGGAATTAGAGTACACCAAATCGGGTAAGCTGCTGTGCAACATAGCTAACATTATCCTTATACTGGAGAATGACCCCGCGCTGGCTGGCCATATAGTCCACGACCTATTTACGGGTATGGACTCAGCTAAAGACGGCCTGCCGTGGAATAAGAACGCTAACCAGTGGACGGACACCGACGACGCTAACCTGCGCGTATGGCTGGAAAAGCACTACGATATAACGGGTAAGGAGAAGATAGCGGACGCGCTAACAGCTGTATTAACCCGCCACAGTTATCACCCTATCCGCGACTACCTCAACGGGCTAACGTGGGACGGAGTGCCGCGACTGGATAGGATAATTATAGACTATATGGGCGCAGAGGACAGCGAGCTAAATAGAGCTATGAGCCGCAAGCACTTTGTAGCTGCGGTGGCGCGAGTATTTAACCCCGGCTGCAAATACGACTACTGCCTTATTATGAGCGGTGCCGAGGGTATCGGCAAATCTACCCTGTTGCGCGTTATGGGCGGCAAATGGTTTAACGACAGTATTACAACGCTGGAGGGCAAAGAGGGTATGGAGCAGCTACGCCGTGCGTGGGTAGTGGAACTGGGCGAGCTATCCAGCATCAAGCGCAGCGACGTGGAGCAGGTTAAGGCGCATTTGTCTAAGCAGGTGGATATTTACCGCGCGGCCTATGCGCGTCGAGTGCTGGAGCATCCGCGGCAGTGTGTATTTTGCGGAACCACAAACGAGGCACTATTTCTAAAGGGCGACACGGGAAACCGCCGCTTTTGGGTTATCCCGGTAGTGGCCGAGCTACGTAAGTATAAAGACTGGAGCGAGGCGATACGACGCGACCGCGACCAGCTTTGGGCTGAGGCCGTCCACTACTACAAGCAGGGCGAACCGCTATACCTCAGCGAAGAACTGGAGGCGCAAGCGAAGCAACGCCAGCAGGATTTTAACGACGACAACGACGACCCTATAGTGGCGATGCTGGATAAGTACCTTAGCACCCTGCTGCCCGTGAACTGGGACACGATGGATATACAAGCGCGCCGCAGTTTCCTGCGAGACCCCGACCCGCTGCAAGCAGAGGGAACAGTTAAGCGCGACAAGGTTTGCGCGGCTGAGTTTATTTGCGAGCAGCTGGGTAAGGATATGGCCGATAAGGACTATAAGTACCTATGCCGACGTGTTAGTAAGATGATAGGCGACCGGCCCGAATGGGAGCGCGTTAGCTCTACCAAGCACGCGGCGAAGCTGTACGGAACGCAGCGCGGATTTAGGCGCGTGGAACAGCCCGACGAGGACGACGATATATAAAAACGGCGGTAAACGCAACGGGCTAAAAAGGTAAACGCAAGGTAAACGATAAAAGCAGGCGACGAACGCGAACGGGTAAACGCAAAATTTCCGTTTACGCTATCGTTTACCGCTATCGTTTACCGCTAAGTAACTGATAATCAATAATAAATATATAAGGTAAACGGAGTAAACGATAAATATATAACTTATAGTATATAAATGTAATATGGGTATAGAGGTATATATACAATATACAATATACGTGTATAAGGGTGTATTAAAGGAAAAGTTAGTTTTTGCGTTTACCGTTTACCGGAGGCAGAAAAATGGATAAAACGATAGATAAGATAGTAAGACACGCGGACTACAGCGAGAAAGCTATAGAGCGTTATTTAGCAGCCCGCGTAAAAGAGCTGGGCGGCTTATGCCTAAAATACAGTAATGCCGGTATGGTGGGCTTTCCCGACCGCGTTTGCTTATTTCCGGGCGGGGCTACTGAATGGATAGAGCTAAAGAGCAAAGGAGAGAAGCCGCGGCCTATCCAGTTGGTAAGGTTTAAGCAGATGGATAGTATAGGGCATCCCGTCCACGTCTGCGACAGCAAAGAGAGTATAGACCGAGTTTTAACTAAATACGAGGGAGGGCGATAAGATGATTTACAGAGCATACGACTACCAAAAGACGGCTACGCAATGGATTATAGATAAACCCCGCTGCGGTCTATTCTTAGATATGGGGCTGGGCAAAACGGTATCTACCTTAACAGCCATACAGCAGCTAATAGACGACTGCGATATAGAGCGCGTTTTAGTGGTAGCCCCTAAGAAAGTAGCCGAAACGACGTGGAGTACTGAGGCAGACAAGTGGGAACACCTGCGAGGGCTTCGCGTGGTTAAGGTGCTGGGGACTGAAAAGCAAAGATGCTTAGCACTGGCCGAAAAAGCAGACGTTTACGTTACTGGCCGCGATAACTTTGTATGGCTTTGCGGAAAGTACGGCGGCCGTCTGCCTTTCGATGCTTTAGTTATCGACGAGCTGACGAGCTTTAAGAGTTCCAAGAGTGAGCGATTTAAGGCTATGAGAGTAGCGGCCCCGTCTGTAAAGCGAATTATCGGCCTTACTGGAACACCCGCGCCTAATGGCCTAATCGACTTATGGGCGCAGATGTACTGTATAGACCAAGGCGAGCGGCTGGGTAAGTCTGTAAGCAAGTACCGCGATAATTACTTTTCTACGCACAAGTGGAATAACATAGTAGTACGCTGCGATATTAAAAAAGGCTGTGAGGATATTATACGTAACAAGATAGCGGATATATGCCTTAGTATGCAGGCTAAGGACTATTTGCAGCTGCCGGATATGATAACGCACACGGTAAGCGTTAAGCTATCCGATAAGACGATGGCAGCGTATAATAAGTTTGAGCGCGACAAGGTGCTGGAGTTTAAGGCCGAACACGGAGACGAACCGGCAAACGTACTGGCCAACAGCGCAGCGGGCCTAATGAACAAGTTAAGCCAGTTTGCTAACGGTGCCATATATGACGACGACAAGCAGGTACACGCTATTCATAACGAAAAGCTGGATAGACTGGCCGAGATAGTCGAAGCGGCCAACGGTAACAGCGTTTTAGTGTTCTACCAGTATAAGCACGATATTACGCGCATTTCTGAACGTCTTAAAGGCTACCGGGTAAGAACCTATCAAGGCGAAGCCGATTTAAGGGACTGGAATAACGGCGAGATAGACGTACTACTGGCGCATCCGGCCAGCACCGCATACGGTCTTAATATGCAGCAGGGCGGCCACTATATCGTATGGTTTGGCACGGGCTGGAACTTAGAGCACTACCAGCAGGCTAACGCACGATTGCACAGACAAGGCCAGCGTTACCCGGTAACGGTCTATAAGCTGGTATGCAGCGGCACAGTGGACGACAGAGCCAGCGCAGCACTGGAGGACAAAAAGGGAGTGCAGCAGAGTTTATTAGATAGTCTGAACTACTTAATACGTAAACACTATGAGCGAAAGAAAGAGGGTTAATATAAGCATAGACCCGCAGACCTACAATAAGCTACAGCACTTAACTAATAAGTACAAGTTTAAGAACGTGTGCGAGCTGCTGGTATCTTTTACGCATATACTGTTAGACCGTATGGAGGGGGTAGAAAGCCGTAGGTACGATATACCCGACGACGACGGGGAGTATATAGATAGTATGTTTGCCGAGCTGGGCAGTATGCCTGCCAGTGGTGCAAAGGATAAGGATATGCAGATAAGTAACTACACTAAGAAGAAAGTAATAAAAGGCTATGGCAAAAGATAAGAACTACCAAAAGCTGATACATACGAGCAGGTGGTTACGGCTGCGAAAAGAAGTATTAACAGCGCATCCACTATGCCAGCGATGCTTAGCAGAGGGAAGAACCACAGCGGCTACAGAGGTACACCACGTTAAACCAGTAGAGGAGGCACTAAGCCAGCGGGAGCGCGTGCAGAGAATGTACGACGCACACAACACGCAGGCCCTATGCCACGACTGCCACGTTAAGGTACATACAGAGTTAGGTAGGTGCGGCCGGCAAGCAAACAAAGAGCGCAAGGCAAAGCAGGCGCGCGAGTTTAACCATAGATTTTTTGGCGACGACGTTACGCAATGACCGGGGGCGTATTTTTTAACGGGGGTAATGGCCGTTAAACCTCGCCCCCACATTCGCGCGACGCGCAGCCAAAATTTGGAAACGCGGAACTTTGGCCGTATATGTGTATAAATATGCAGTAATACGGCGAACCCGCTAAATTTTAGTGATAATCGACAAAATAGTAACGAAAATAGCAAGAATATGGCTAAAACAGTAAAGGAGTACGTTAAGGATATTACCAAGACGTTAAAGCAAAACGGAACCTACAGCAGAGGGCTGGATATGCAAATAACGTCGCTGGCCTCAGCTATGCGTAATTTGGATATGGCTAACGAACAAATCGACGGGCTGACCGAAACAACGGTTTACGAGACTACCCGCTACGGCGAAAAGTTGGCACCGCATCCAGTTTTTAAGATAGCCAAGGAAGCGCAGGAACTTATAACGCGACAGATGAAAGCGTTAGGGCTTACCGCTGTAGATTTGTCGGGAGGCGTGGACGACGACCCGCTGGCCGACTTAACTAAGAAGCTGACGAAGAAACGCCAGCAGCCTACTATTATCAAGACAAAGGAGGGCTAAGAGTATGGAACAGAACAACAGAGAAGCCGCGCGCAGCGTTTTTATACCGGGCGTGGTTAGCCTGCCGCCGTCTAATGGAGATAGAAGATACGGAACTATAAAAGTATGACAGAAGAAGAAAAAGACAAACTGAGGCAGGCAAAAGCGGACGTTACCGACCTGCTGGCAAATATGGATATAGACCGCTACCGACTTACCGAGATAGATAGCCGGCTGGATAGCTACGTGCGTATGGTGGCAGGGAACCCGGACGCGCACAACCTCTACGAGCAGCTGGCCGTACAGCGGTTTTTCTATATGTGCGATAAGTACGGCATCAACGCGACGGAGGTATGGCAGTTTGCCGATTTCTACGAAAGTCTGTATTTTCCCGGTAAGACTGGGCAGCAGCGGTACGCGCTTACCCCGGTACAGTATTTCCAGTTTGCAAGTATATTTGCTTTTTGGGAGGGTACTAAGCGAGTAGTCCGGGAGGCCGTGCTATATGTTCCGCGTAAGTTTTCCAAGACAACCAGCACCGCGTCTCTGGCCGTGTATGACCTGCTGTACGGCGATGCTAACGCCGAGAGCTACACCGGAGCCAACAGTAGCGACCAAGCTAAAAAGTGTTTCGACGTTATCCGTAACTGCGTGCTGAAGTTAGACCCCAAAGAACGCCGCTATACAGTGAACGAGCAGACGGTTAAGAGTAAGCGAAAAGACCGTAGCGCGTTTGCGCAGTGCCTTACAGCCAACGCCCGCACAAAAGACGGTCTAAACGCCTCTACTGTGATTATGGACGAGTTTAGCCAAGCGCGCAGTAGCGAACTGCTAACGGTGCTTACTACCTCTATGGGTGTACGTGAGAACCCGCTAACGGCGATTATAACCACCGCGTCGGACGTATTCGACGGCCCGTTTTATGAGATGCTGCAAGGTTATAAAGCTGTGCTGCTGGGTGAGTATGAGGACGACAGCGTATTTGCTCACATATTCGAGCCGGATTTAGACGACGCGGAGGACGAGGAAAGCACGTGGATAAAGGTACACCCGCATTTAGGTATTACCGTATCGCTGGACTTTTACCGGCAGGAGTATAAGAACGCGGTACGTAATGGCAGTGAGGCTATGTTAGCTTTCCGTACTAAGTTGCTTAACCTCTATGCAGAGAACGAGCAGCGTAGCTGGATAAGCTCTACGCTGGCCCGCCATATATCTAAGCCTATGAACTTAGACGGCATCAAGGGCCGACCGGACGCGATGGTAGCTATAGACCTTAGCGAAAGCGACGACTTTAGCGCGGTTACTATGGGTATGTACGACGCTGGGCAGAAAAACTTTTATTTCCATACGGCCTACTTTTTTCCGGAGGGCGCGCTACCCGGACACCCTAACGAAAAGCTATATAGGACGTGGGCGGCTAAAGGTTTCCTAATACTGACGGAGGGCGACGTTATAGACTACCGCGAGATAGTAAACTACGTGCTAAGGCTTAACAGCTATGTGCGTATATTGGGTATAGGTTACGACCCGTGGAAAAGCCAAGAGGTTATAAATATGCTGGCAGCGTCCGGAGCGGGTAACGTGATAACCGGCATACGGCAGACCTACGGAACCTTTACCGCGCCAGTAGAAAGTTTTGAACACGGCGCGAAAACGGGTCATATCTATATTAACGATAACCCGATTAACGCCTACTGCTTTGGTAACGCTGTACTGGATAGCGACAAGCTGGAAAACTGCAAGCCGATAAAGCGTAAGCACACGCAGAAGATAGACGGAGTAATAACTACGCTTATGTGTATGCGTCTATTTATCGACTATGAAAGATAAAACAAAGAAACCCGCCTATTTAGGGCGGGCTTTTTTAGTCTATATCATACTGGGCGGCTAACTGTGCTACCATAGCGTCGATAGCTTCGCCGAGTTTAACACCTGCTGCGCGCAGCTCAGTAATGCGTCTGCGAGTTACTGGGCTAACCATTACCGAGAAAGTAACGCGCGCGCCGTCTTTCGATTTGGTAGGACGGCCCGAACCCGGACGCGCCCCGCCTCTATGCTCTACTTTTGTACCCATTTCCAGCCAGCGTTTTTGCTTTCGTATTCTTTGTAAACTACGTCGATAGCGGCCTGCATATCCTTTGCCTGCTTTTTGCTAACCTTTTCCTCTACCACTACGGGCATAGCGTATTTGTGCGGCTGGATAGAAACGTAGTAGTTAGTTTTGCTTTCCTCTACATAAACCTTAGCGGTGCCCATACCGAACACGCAGCTAAATTCTTTTTCATTTATAATCTGCATAGCTATTTTGTTTTGTGGAGCCAGCCGTAGCAGGCCCCGGTTATTATTTGTTTTATCTGTTACGCTGCCAGCTCTATAAGTTTGTTAAGGAGCTGGGCGGCTGCCTGCTGGTTAGAACGGCTAACGATACATTTGTTTGCCTTAACGTAAACCATATCATAGTTAGCCAGCCACTTTGCTAAGTTAATGGCCATACGCTTATCTGCTGGGTAAACTATGTGCAAATCTTCGTTAGCATCTTCGTATAAGTCCCCATACTGGCCGAGGTATTCCGATAACTCGCTGGACTTAATGCCGGGGTATTCTTCCCAAGTGTAAAAACAGTCTGCGAGCGTTTCGCGGATAGCCTTAACGGTTTTTGTAAACTCTAAATCTGCTGCGGTAACGTCCGCAAAGTTTTTGAAAGCTGCCATATTCATTTTTTTGTGTGGCCAGCCGGAACCAGCCCCGGTTAATAATCTTAGATAAATGCTACCTTTTCTTTTGGTATGCCCACCGACCAGCAGTGTAGTATTATATCGGTTTGGCTTTTGTGAGCGCAAAGTATAGCGTTATCTTTAAGTCTTACCAGCTGAAAGTAGAAGTTTGCACCGCTGGGGTTATCGTAGATATAATCTACTACGTATTCCGCATTATCGGAAATTGGGTATTTGTTGTCGTATAGTTTCATATCTGTAACTGTTTATTTGTTTAACTGGTGCAAAGGTAATATTTTATTTTGATTTTCCAAATGTAGAACCAAAGTTTAACACGGATTTAACACTTTTCGGGTAACTTTCCACCGTTATAGGGGTTATCGTGGTACCAAATAACCGATATTCGGGTTATAGATAGAGATAAACAGAATTTTAATGCGACTATTAGACGATATAAGGAACTTTTTTAGACGTAGCAAGGCTGTAGAGGAGGAGCCAGTAGCGAGCGCGCCAAGAACCGGCAGCGTTAATATATTCGCGCCCGCTGGTATGGATTTATCTATAGCTACAGTTTACCGCTGCGTTAATATACTGGCCGATAGTGTGGCGAACCTGCCCGTACAATATATGCGCCTAAAGGGGGATATATTCGCGGAGGATAAAAGCAGCCGTTTACACTACCTGCTAAACGTGCAGCCGTGCCCGTATATGTCCGCTGTGGACTTTTGGCGTTTGGTGGTGCAGCACCTTTTACTTAACGGTAACGCCTATATAGTCCCTATCTACGATTTCGTTACTATGGAGGTAGCGCGGTTAGCTTTGGCCGAACCTACGGCCGTGGCGCACGATACCACTAACGATACGTACATTATCCGCGATTTTAACGCCGGCATTAGCGGTACGTACAGAGAGGACGAGATTATACATATTAAGAATTTCAGCAGGGACGGTAAAACCGGCTTATCTACGCTGGGATTTGCCCGTACTACGCTGGATATTACCAGCACGGGCGATAACGAAACCCTTAACCGATTTGCCAACGGCGGTAACGTCCGCGGCATCGTGTCTAACGATACCAGCGTGCGCGGTTTTGGTGAGTACCAAGATAAGGAGCTGGAGAAAACGGCGGTAGATTTAGACGGCCGATTTAGAAATGGCGAGCGTATCGTATCGTTACCGGGGCAGGTGCAGTTTAGCCCTATTTCGTTAAGCTCTACCGATATGCAGTTTTTGGAGACACGTAAATTTAGCGTCCGCGAGATATGCCGCTTTTTTGGCGTGCATCCGTCGTTTGTATTTGACGATACGAGCAATAACTACAAATCCGCGGAAATGGCTAACGTCGCTTTCCTCAGTACTACGCTTAACCCTATGCTGCGCAAGATAGAAGTAGAGCTGCTGCGCAAGTTGGTAGCCCCTACGTTATGCTGTAAGCGCGTTTTCCAGTTTGACCGGCGCGGTTTGTATGCCTGCGATTTGGATAGTAGGGTAAAATACCAAACTGCAACAATAGCGGCGGGCATCTATACAGTAAACGAATGGCGCAGGGAAGAAAACAAACCAGCTGTAGAGGGCGGCGATACCGTACTGGTGTCTGCTAACCTTAAAGGCATCAAGGAGGCCAGCGCGCCAGTGGCAGAACCGGAACCGGAACCAAGTAGCGAACCAAAAGAACAGAATAAAGATGGCGAAGAATAAGAACACCGAAATAACACGTATGCTACACACGTGCGCGGAATTGCACGTGCGAGAAGCCGCGGAGGGCGAAAAGGAAAGCCGAACTATAACCGGCTACGCTATCCTTTTCGGCGTACCGTCTGCGCCGCTGTATGACTACGACGACGAGGAAGCCCGCGAAGTTATCGCGCCGGAGGCTATAACCAAAGAACTGCTGGATGGCTGCGATATTAAAATGACTATGTTTCACGACCGCCAGTTAATCTTAGCGAGAAGCAAGAACGGCAGCGGTACGCTTACCTATACCGTGGACGATAAGGGCGTGGCTTTTGAGTTTGAGGCACCGCACACGGCCGACGGCGATAAGGCACTGGAGCTGGTACGACGCGGCGATATAGCCGGCTGTAGCTTTATGTTTACTACCCACTATTACGATAGTGCCTACGTATCGCGCGACGTTAAGCGCGAGAACGGTAAGACCGTGGTAACATATACCGTAAATGTCGTAACGGGCGTTTATGACTTTACACTGGCCGCCGACCCTGCATACCCGGACACTAATTGCGAGGCCGAGGCCCGCGAGCTGGTGCAGGAACTGCGAGAGGCCGAACAGCCAAAGAAAGACGAAACGAAAATGCGTGAGCAAGTGCGCGAAATGCGCCGCGCTGCTGCGCAGTCGATTTAGATTTAAGTTTAACCCTAAAAGTTTTTTGTATGCACAAGAAAACAGTTAATGTGCGCGAGTTGGTTAATAAGTATCAGACCAACTGCGAGCGTATCAGCGCGATTGCTGACGCGTGCGAAAAGGAGCAGCGCGAGCGCAACGAGGCCGAGACTACCGAGTACGAGGCGTTAGTACGCGAAAACCAGCTGCTGCAAATGAAGATGCAGGCCGCTGCTGCTGAGCAGATGCGCGAGAACCCTAACACCGTGGCCGACGTAAACGCGATTATTCGCGAGAATATGAGCAACGGCAAGCAGACCCAAATTATGTTAGTACGTGATTTGGTAATGGTGGCCGACGCTGTACCCGGTGGCATCGTACCCGTAAAGGTGCAGGATATTTTAGACCCGCTGGTGGAGGGCCTTATCCTTAACAAGGTTGGTTTGCCTATGCCTACCGGTTTGGCCGGCGATTACGTTTGGCCTACCTATGAGACCGTAGAGGCTACTATCGCAGGCGAGGGCGTAGCACTTACAGACACCAAAGTAAAGCTGTCTAAACTTACCGCGTCGCCTCAGCGTATCGGTATCGCTATTCCAGTAACCCGCCAGTCGATGATGCAAACCGAGGGTATTTTGGAAATGATTGTTAAGAAACTTATGCCGCTTTCGGTGTCTATGTTGCTTAACAAAATCCTTTTCAGTACTACTAAGGTAACAGCAGCTACCACACTGGTAGGCCCGTTTGTAGGTTTGGCCGCAACTGCAACCACTTTCAGCGCGACCCCGACCTTTAAGGAGTTTAACACCCTTAAAGCAAAGGTGCTGGCTACTGGTGTCGATGGCGATAACCTTTGCTGGGTAATGACCAAGGCGCAGAAAGCTATCGCAGAGTCCACGCCAAAGGACGCGGGCAGCGGTATTATGGTATGTGAAAACGACCATATCGCGGGCCTGCCAGTGTTCACTACAAACTATATCGGCGAAAATAATATCGGTTTGGGCGACTGGAGATACCAGCCTATGGGACTTTTCGGCGATATGTCGTTTGTTATCGACCCTTACAGCCAAGCACGTAAGGACGCTGTAGATTTCGTGCTTAACGTGAACTATGGCACCACTACTTTGCGTAAGGAAGCCTTTGCACTCGCTAAGGTAACACCAGCGGCCAAGTAATAAGAGAGTATTAACATACGTAGAAGTTTATAGCGTTTAGTTATGGCTACAGTGGATTTAGAACTGCTTAAAAAACACGTCCACGCGGACGACTTTACGGACGACGACGCGTATTTGCAGCACCTATTAGGCGCGGCAGAGCAGTACGTATGCACAGCCACCAACCGAACAAAAGACGAACTGCTGGAGGCAGGCGGGGGAGATTTCCCCGCTATGCTACAGCAGGCCGTCTTACTTATCGCCGGACACTGGTATAACCAGCGCGAAGCGGTTAGCGGTGTGCAGATGGCCGAAGTACCCTACACTATGCAGGCCCTAATTAAACCATATCGTAAACTGGTAAACGATTAAACCGTATGAGAGCAGGAACCCTAAAATATAAACTACAGCTGTTAGAGCCTAAGCGCGTTACCGACCGTATGGGCGCAGAGCGTACCGAGTACGTGCCTACCCGTGTAGTACGTGCCGAACGTGTACGAGCTACTGGTAGCCGCAGCGAGGAAGTGGGCGAACATTTCCCCGCGCATACAGCCGAGTTTAATATACGCGACGCGCACCCGGTGCAGGAGAACTGGAGGGCGCAGCAACTGGGCGGCAACCTCTATACGATTGTGTCGATTATACCTAACCGCGATAAGGGCTATAATACCCTACTTTGCGACCGTGTAAACGAATAACTTTACCATTATGGCACAGAGCATCGAGTACGACGACAAGAATTTGCAGCGGTTATTCGCTGAGCTGGAGCCTAAACGCAGGATGCAGGCGTTAAAGGGAGGTTTCCGCAGGGAAGCCAACAAAGTACGCAAAACAGCTATAAATAACCTGCGCAGTAGTATTAGCTCTAATAAGGATTTGGAAAAGGGCGTGCGCGCTATAGTGTTTAAGCGGGCCGCAGGTTTCCGGGTAACAGTTGGTACTAAGAAAGCGGGCAAAAATGGTAAAGGCGAAGCGGGATTTCACACTAACCGGCAGGGACTTAAAAAACCCGTGTTAATATGGGCAGAGGACGGAACCGCGGAGCGTGAAACGAAGCCTAAGCAAGGCACCCGGCGACGGGCCAGCCGAGAGCGAGAGGCGCACCGAACCGGCAAAATGAGGCGTTACGGCTTTATGGCGCAAACGCTTAATGGTGTCCGGGACACCGTAACGCAGGATATACGGGATATGGTAACAGAGAATGTAACGAAAATAGCAGAAAAGTATGGCTGTAAGTAAAACGAGTTTATCGGCGGGCGAAATTATCCGCGCTATCCTTATCGACGACGACGAGGTAATAGCCCGTACTAAAAAGGTTTTCCCCGTGGTAACAGATAGCGCAGAACTGCCCTATATACTGTATCGTCGCACGCAGCTAACCAAGGAACCCGTTAAAGGCCGTGTAGGAGCCGATACCGTGGGTATCGAGATACTTTGCTACACCGCCGATTATACGGAGGGCGTAGAGCTGGCCGAGGCCGTGCGCGCGGCTTTGGATAACGTGCAGTACGAAAGCGACGGACTGGCTATGCGTAGCTGCAAACTTTCGGATAGTGAGGAGGGCTGGCAGGCCGATGCGTATGTGCAACAGTTAGTTTTTGAAGTAAAGATTTAAGAATATGGCAGGAACAAAGACGGGCTACTGTAATGGTAGCGATATGCTGCTTTATGTAGGCGGCAAAGCGGTGGGTAGCTGTACCAGCCACACCACCACATTTAACAGCGAGACCAAAGAGCGCGCCGTTAAGCCAGTGGCTACCGCTGGAATATCCGGCGGCCTATGGAAGAAAAAGGGCGTAGTAGGTCTATCGTATTCTATCAGTGCCGAGGGTTTGGTATTCTACGACGAGACCGAAAACGGATTTAAGGAGCTTTTCGCGCTGTGGAAAAGCGGTAAGTCTGTAGAGGTTAAGTGTATGGAGCGAGAGCAGAGCGAAAAGCCGTATTTGGCTGGTAAGTGTGTTATCGCTTCGCTGGAACGTACCGACCCGGCTAACGACGACGCGACGTACAGTATTTCGCTGGAGAACGACGGCGAGCCTACAACGCTGGACGAAAACGCGATTACTGAAACACCGGGCGAATAAAATTTGCGCTTATGAAAACAAATATAGAAGTAACGATTAACGATAAAGTGTACCCGTGTCGCCCTACTATGGGCGCGATGCTGCGCTTTAAGAAAGAGACCGGCAAGGAGGTTACAGAGATTACTACGGATAACTTTAGCGACCTTTGTACGTACCTCTACTGCTGTGTAGCGTCTGCCTCAGCTGCCGACAAAGTGCCTTTCGATATGCCGCTTATGGATTTCGCGGACGCGTTATCCGCGGAGGATATGGAGAACTGGGCAAAGGCGATGCAGGCGGGAGCAGCAAAAAACGGCGAGGCTGAAAAAAAAAGATAGGCCCCGTTAAAGGCATCTACGATTTACTGGGTATCGCGCTGTCCGGCATACGCTTATCTTATGACGACTTTTGCAAGATGGATTTTGCAGAGTTTGAAGCCGTCTATAAAGCGTATGCGGAGCAGCGCGATTTTGAGTATAAGGACTGCTGGGAGCGTATGCGCCTACTGGCTACTATTACCATACAGCCGCATATCGCTAAAAACAAAAAGATAACCCCGGAAAAGTTGCTACCGTTTCCGTGGGATAAGCAAAAGGGCAAACGCGCTAACGCTAAGGCAAAGGATATAACACCAGCGCAGCAGCGTAAGCGTATGGAAGAATTAGTAAAGAAACTGGGCGATAGCCTCTAAATGTATAAGTATGGCAGGAAAAAGCACCATATCTATAACTTTTAAGCTGGACGGCGACAGCAAGAGTTTTAAGGATTTGGCCCGCGATGCAGACGGGCTAAAAAAGGTTATTACGTCCACGCTATCGGAGGCCGAGCAGCTAAAGGGCAGCGCGATAAACTTTGCTGCTTTGGCTACTGGCATCGACGCGGCACAACGTAGTTTTAACCAGCTGCAAGCCGGTTTGCAGGATTTGGCCGACGCTTACGCCGTGCAGGAAATGGCCGAAACAAAGCTATCTACCATTATGCGGCAGCGTATGGGCGCGACCGATAAGGAGATACAGAGTATTAAGGAGCTGGCCAGCGCGCAGCAGGAAATAGGCGTTATCGGCGACGAGGTGCAGCTAAGTGGCGCGCAGCAGGTAGCTACTTTTTTGAAAGAAAAAGATAGTTTGGAAACCCTGCTGCCTGCTATGAATAATCTGTTAGCGCAGCAAAAGGGACTATCTGCCACTACGGGCGACGCGGTGCAGATAGGTAACTTAATGGGTAAGGCTATGATGGGCCAAGTAGATGCGCTAAAGCGCGTAGGTATTAGCTTTTCCGAGGCTGAGGCCAACGTAATTAAGTACGGCACCGAGCAGGAAAAAGCCGCGATGCTGGCCCAAGTGATACAGAATAACGTAGGCGATATGAACGCCGAGTTAGCCAAGACGGACAGCGGAAAGCAGCAGCAGTTAGTAAACACGCTGGGCGATATGAAAGAGGAATTAGGCGCAATGGTAAACGGCGCGCTGCCTTTCGTTACTATCGCGGCGCAGGCCTCTACTGCGCTGGCCAGTGTTACTACTTTGGTGGCCGGCGTTAAAACCCTATCTGTTACGCTGTACGCGTCCGCTAAAGCCTTTTTAGCCTCTACCGTGGCAATGGTTAAGAATAAGGGCGCGGCTTTGGCGGTAGCGGCTGCGCAAAAGGTTGTATCTGTAGCTACGGCAGCGTGGACGGCCGTACAAAAGGTACTTAACTTTGTGCTTACCGCTAACCCTATCGGCATCGTGATAACGGCCATAGGCGCGTTAGTGGCGGCTATCATATACGCGTATAATAACTGCGAGAGTTTCCGGAAAATCGTAGATAAGGTTTGGGAGGCTATTAAGCCGCTGGCTACTGCCATTATGAACGGTTTGGCTAAGGCTTTCGCGTGGCTGGTAGAGAAATGTAAGGAGGCGTGGGAATGGCTGAAAAACATTTTAGGACTGGGTAATAAAAAGGTGGAGGTAGCCGTAAAGGTAACAAAGCCGAAAGCCGCGCCTAAAATTGATTTGGCCGAAACACAGAAGAAATACGCGAACCCGCCGGGCAAGCCTAAGCCAACCGGAGGCAAAACCACTACCCCAAAGGTAGAGGCCCCGAAATTCGATGCAAACGCGACAACCTTAAAGGCGATTAGCGATAATATAGATATACTGCGTAAGAAGCTACAGACGGCCAGCGTAGAAGAGGCGGCGACCATTAACCAGCAGATAGCCGGCTGGCAGGAAAAGGCCGACGCTATCGAGAACGCGGGTAAAGCTGCGGAGGATAATAGCCCACTTTGGAAAGAGGACGCGACCACCTTAAAGGAGATAGGCGATAATATCAGCATATTGCAGGAGAAGTTACAAACCGCCAGCAAAGAGGAAGCAGCGACCATTAACAAGCAGATAGACGCGTGGAACGCTAAGGCCGACGCTATCAAGAACGCGGGCAAAGCTGTAGATAGCGGCCCGCTGTGGAAAGAGGACGCTAAGACCTTAAAGGATATTAACGATAACATTAGCATACTTACCGACCAGCTACAGACCGCGACGATAGACGAGGCCGCAGCCATTAACAAGCAGATAGACGCGTGGAACGCTAAGGCCGACGCTATTAAGAACGCGGGCAAGGAGGCCGAGAAAACCAGCGTATCTGTAAGCAAATCGCTGCAAGACGGATGGAGCGGTATAAAGAATATAGCCAGCAGCGTAGAGGGTATAACCGACGCGTTAAAGGGTAACGGCAGCGCGTGGCAGATAGTAGTAGGTATTATCGACGGCTTTATAGGTCTATACAACGGCATACAGACGGTAGTAGGCATTATTAACCTGCTTACTGGTGCCAGTGCTGCGCACGCGGCCACTAAGGGCGTAGAAGCTGCGGCAGAGACTACCGAGGCTACAGTACGAGGTACAACGGCAGCCACTAACGCGGCATCGTCTGCGGCGATTATTATCGCTAACAAGCTGGAGGCAGCCAGCTGGAAAGAATTAGCAGCAGCCGAGTATATGGCCGCACACGCGTATATACCGTTTGCGGGTTTTGGTATCGCTATGGGATTTACTACCGCGATGCTGGCAGCAGTAACCGCGGCAGGTATTCCGATGCTGGCCGACGGTGGCGTAGCGTCCGGCCCTACGTTAGCGATGGTGGGCGAGTATGCCGGAGCCAACAGTAACCCGGAAGTTATCGCGCCACTGGATAAGCTGCGCGGGCTACTGGCCGAACCCGGTAGCGGCATAGATTTAGGCAAAGTGGAGTTTAAGATACGCGGCCGCGAGCTGGTAGGTATCATAGCAAAGGAGAATAACCACACTAAACGCAGTTAGTATGAAGTATTTAAGATATAAAGGCGAATTTCTAAGTATATCTAACGTGTTATGGCGTGCAGAGATATGGCAGGAGGCCGGCGGCGAATTTGAGACCGTCGGCCTACTGGAGTTTGACGCAGACGAGCCGCTATCTATCGAGTGGAACGAAAAGAGCAAAGAGGAAGTTATACAAGGCAGTACAGCTACGCTTAAAATAATCAGTCCCGGCGATAGAACCTACGAGGATTTATATAGCATCGAGGTAGGCCGCGTTAGGCTGGATATATACCGTAATAATGCGCTGTACTGGAGCGGCTGCATAGATACAGAGTTTTACGAAGAACCCTACGAGCAGCTAAACGGTTACACGGTGTCGTTATCGTTTACCGATTTTGGCGTGCTGGAGCGACTTAAATACGATTTGGGTAATATGCAGACGCTGTACGAGATTGTTAGCTACTGTATAGGACGCTGCGGTATTAACTGCGGAGGTATAGACGACAGCCTAATAAGTACCGCGCTAACTGGAAGCTCTAAAGCTATGCACCTTAGCGACGTTAAAGTACGTAGCGATAATTTCTACGACGAGGACGGCGAAGCCTCAACGCTAACCGAAGTTATCGAGGGTATTTTACAGCCGCTGGCCCTGCGTATGATACAAAGAGCCGGTAAGGTTTATATCTACGACCTTAACGGCCTCTATCGGCAGGCTAATAAACTGCCTATCGTATGGGACGGCAGCAGCCAAACTATGGGCGTAGATGTGGTGTATAATAACGCTAAAATTACGTGGAGTACCTACGCGCAGAGCGGTAATTTATCGCCGACTGACTGCTGGGGAAGTATTAAAACAGACGCTACGCTTACGGCCTTAAATCAACTTAGCGGTGGCAACAGCAACGGAGCTACCTATTTTTCATACCACTACAGCACCGTGCTAACCGACTGGATAGACGCGACCGACTGCGGGTTTACTATATGGGTAGCTAAGGAGGGTAATAATGCAGAACTGGGCGACGGCGTTTACTTTTACAAGATTGTGCCGCAGTACGATGGAAGCGAAAGCGAGGGTATAGCGTTATTTTGGCAGTCTGTGGCGGGTACCAGAGTAGGAACAAATAAAAACTGGTATGCTGAATATAGGAACCAAGGGCACGGGCAGCCAAAGATACCGGGCACCACTGCCAGTATAGGCCCTGCCTTATTCAAGAGTAACCCGGTATGGGTACCACCTATCGCGAATAGTAACGAGTTAGTAGTACGCGTAGGTATAGATATGCTGTTAGACCCGCGATTTAACCCGTTTGAAAGCGCGGCTAATATAATGAAATATGTAGAGCAAAAAGACTGGTACGACCATTTTAACCGGTATGGTAATTTCGTGTATGTACCCGTTACTATCAAGTTCCAGCCGGACGGTAGCGACACCGTGTACGTATGGGATAACCGCAGCATCGTTAAGAGGCCCGTAAACTATCCTGCTACTACGCTTAACGATACATACGGCAGCTGGATAGAATACACTGGAGACAAAACCCCGAACGCGTGGGGTTATCTTTGCTACTACGACGCGCAAGACCACGTAGATACCAGCGGCGTACTGGGTTGGAAGAAGAACCGGCCAGCTATTAACCCGCACAAGCAGGCTACTATATCCATATTAACCAACGCGGAGGCAGGGCAGTATATCCCTTATCCGAACTTTGGAGGCGGTGGCGGTAAGCTGTGGGTAGAGGTACGCCGCGAGGGTTGGCTAATCGTTAATGAGGGCACAGACTTAGAAAAAGCCGAAAACGGCCCTAAATCGCTTTGGAGTAAAATTGCGTGGCTTTTAATGAAGCTGCCCGAAATTGAGATTATGAACGCTGGCCAGTTTGACAAGACCATAAACACCGACGACGTAGAGTATAACGCGCAGCTGAACGGAGCGGCTAAGGAGCCTATCGAGATAGACACCATTTGCGGCACCAGCGCGGAGGGAGTACCGACGGCCCGCGGTGCTTATTTCAACACCAAGACCGGCAAACAGATAACCACCTTTACCCGCGCTGGGCGTACCACACAGGCCGAGGACTTACTAATAGGAACCCTATACAGCCAGTTTGCGCAGCGCAGGACTACGCTAAGCGGAGACGCGCAGATATTGCACGAACCTATAGCGGTGTATCGAGAGGACAACCAAGACGGCAAACTGTTTATGGTGGCATCCGAAACGCAAGACGTTAGAATGGATTGCAGCGAGGCTGTATTTGTCGAGCTGCGCCCCGACGAGTATAAACGTAATAACGAGTAATGGGATATGGCAGTATATGAATTAAAGACCTTTAAGCGCGGCCAGCGTCCGCGTAGTGAGCGTTTGCGCGAGCTGGGAGGCGAAAGCACCGGAGGCGGCAGCACTGTAGTAACCGTTAATGGAAGCGGCAGCGCGGTAAGCCCTAACGACCATTACCACGCCAACAAGCAGGCGTTAGACCAAATCAGCACAGACGCGGACGGCTACGAGTATTTGACCCGACAAAAGGAAGTGACCGACGACAAGGGTAACGCGGTATATGAGCAGATAACGGAAAAGGTTAAAGCCGGCTACGCGGACGTGGCTAACGACCTTACCGAGGATAGCCCGATACGTAAACAGTTCCTTAGCCGTTTAGTCGATGATGTGGCCAAAGGTAATATAACCTTTGAGCAGGCTATATGCGTAGCGGGCGTTTCCTATATGGGCGGCGGTGCTGAGTTTGGAGAGTTTATTAAATCGCTTTACGCTGGCAAGGGCGCGGGCATCGACGCTAAGGGTAACGCGGAGTTTGAGAGCGTGCGAGTACGTAGTTACTTTGAGTGCTTAGAACTTATTATTAACCGTCTTAGCGCGATAGAGGGCGACCAGTTGCTTACTGAGGCCGACACTATCGACAGCGTGGACGATTTGGGCAATAACTGCTACGGCCTACACCTGCGCAGCAAGTGGGACGGGTATTTTACCGCGCAGGCAGTTGGCAACGTGTTAAAGGGCATTATTAACACACTGGCCAGCGGCAGCGGTAAGTTTTACACCTGCTGGCTACGCGTGAACAGCGTAAACACAGCTAATAACTATATCGAGGTAACGGCCTACCCGGACGAAGATACGCCAGCCGGAAAGAACTACGCGCCCTGCGAGGCTATGAAGATAGCGCGCTGGGGTAATCAGACCGACACCAAACGACAAAGCTGTATTTATCTATCCAGCACGGAGGGCCGTATAGTTAGGCTAACTGGAGTAACTAAGCCTATCGTCGAGGCATCCAACTACGGCGCGACCTTTGGCACCCTGCCGGAGTTCCTGCGCGAAATGGATTTGCCGATAGTCGAGGGGCAGGACTACGTTTACGCGCGCGGTTTGATAGTGCAGGATATTATACGTATCGACTATCAAGGCCGACCAGTTAGCGAGGTTATAGACCGCGGGCAGTGGGACGCTACGGCTAACTACTACTGCGAAGCCATTAACCCCGATACTGGCCGTTATGAGATTAGCGACGTTTGGTATATGGGCTGTAAATGGCGATGCGCCAAGACTGGAACCAAGACCGCGCCCGCGTGGAATAATACCGACTGGGCGATGGTAGAGGGAAACCCGCAGTTTACGGTAGAGTTTGCAGATACAGACTATATTTTCGACCCCGACCGCTTCGCGCTTACGCTTACCATTATCGCCCGGCTGTATAATATGGATATTACAGACGATATACTGCCCGCAGATGTTCAGTGGACGCGTTACAGCGAGGACGCTAAAGGTAACGAGCGCGTAGCCTCAGATAACGCGTGGGCGTTAAAAAGGGCCAACGCTGGCAAGTCTATAGACCTTACTATAGCAGACTGCGACCTTAACGGGTATATGCCGAGAACCCTAAAATTTATAGCTACCGTTACCTTGCGAGACGGCCAAGGCCGAGAAGCGGGTACCGAAAGCGCGATTTTTGAGTATTAGTAGAAAGGTTTAGCAAATGAAAACAAGAAGATTTGATTTTAACTGGAAACCGCTACAGCTACAGATTTCGTTTGCTGTGGAGGGCAGCGTACCGGATAAGCAGAATTATAACGCGCATACTGGGGAATTTACCCCGGATTATACGCTAACGCCGTTTATCTTACAGCCCGTGGTTTCCATACTGGATAAAGACGAGATAGTAACAGCTGGCAGGGTAAACCACCAGCTTACTAACGTCCGCTGGTACGAGATTGTAGGCGGCAAAAAGACGCTTATAGCTGATGGTAACACAGACTACGAGATTACCACCAGCGGCAGCGATGCTGGCCGTATCAAGGTAAAGAAGAACGCGCAGCCTAAAAGCCCTATAACACTGGCCTATTACGCGGAGTACACAGACAACCGTAACGGGCAAATTATGGTTATACAGGGTAGCTATATGCTGGACTGTAGCGACGCGGCCGACGTTATCCGCGTGGAGCTTGATTGCGCGCAGCAGACTATCTACAACCCGTTAAGCGATAAGGCCGAGCAGACCGTTAGGGCTACCGTGTGGGTAGGCCCGAACAAATGCGAGGCAAGTAAATACGTGCTGGTTTGGGAAGTGCAGGACGAGGCGGGAACGTGGAGAACCGCGGGGGACGATACCGTACTGGACTACGATTTGCAGACGGGCGGCGACAGCATCACGATTAACCGCTGGCTTATGGGTAGCGAGCGGCATATACGCTGCCGTGTTAAGTATTCGGCCACTGGAGACCCTGCCAGCGTAGCCCTTAACGACGCTACACCGATGGCAGAGGCGGTATTTATCCGCAGACTGCCTGCTTATGAGTTTGATTTAGCCGGAGTGCCTTATAACATACCAGCAGGTAGCCGCGAGATAGCACCTACCGCGACAGTACAGACAAATAACAGCGATATAGCCGATTTTGAAAAGGAGCTTTTGCCGCTGTGGTATATAGCGACTAACAAGGTTAGCGGCAGCCTCAGTTATTCGCTGGTTGGACACGGCGCGGCCCCGATTATCCCTACTACCGCTATGGATAGCAGTAACGGCGCAGTAATAGGACTGGACGTAAAAGATAGAGGCTACGCAGGAGCGTTTACAGATAGCACCGACGGCGCGATATTCTGCGACGCGGACGGCTCAGTATTGATTATTCACTAATAAACTTATAAAGATATGGCACGTTACATAAAGGTAAACCCAAAGGTAGCGCAGTACCTACATTTGGAGAGTGACAGAAACCGAGTAAAGGACGGTAATTACCTGCTATGGCAGGCCGATATTTTGCCGTTTGGAAGATTAACCGAACTGCCGGAGATACTGGAGCGTATCGGCGGCGTAGCTCTACTGGCAGGAGAAGCCCGCCAAGAGCAGGACGGCATCGTTATACACGAGCTACCGGAGGCTACCGATGAGGCGTTTAAGATTGTGGTAGTTAAGCAGCCCGAAAAAGAAACCGATACCGATAACCCGGAAGTCGAGCAACCCGCAGGTGATAGCGCAGGAAACGGCGGCACCGGGGAAGCGGTAGAGGGAGCAGAGAGCGAAATGGGAAGCGAGGAAACAGCAGAACCCGCGCAGCCCAAAGAAGAACAAACCGACAAAAACGAGTAAGGTATGAGCGTAGCAAGTTGTAGCAGAACTATTAAGTTTATCAGCAAGGCGGGAACCTATACCGCTGTAATTATGTCACCAAATGGCGACCTATACCAAGACTACGAGGGAACCAGCAGCGACGTAACAGCGATTTACCCGAACTTTGGCACGATGCAGCCAGTTTTATATTTTGTCTGTACCAGTAGCCGCGTAGCTGAGGGAGTAGCCGACCCCGACAGTATGGAGTACTATTTTAACGGCCAAAAAATCGAGTTTAGCGGCGGCATTTCTACCGGAGTATTTGCCGGCTACTTTAAGCAGGTGGCACCAAGTGGCGACCAGCTGTATTACGGTCTGCAAATCCTTAAAGATATTGTGCAGCTGGCAGGCTTCGCGCCAGCCGTTATTAAGATGGTGGCTACCATTTCCTACGGCACGCAGAGCGACCAAATACAAGCCAGCTATACTATACCTATCCAGCAGGCGACGGGCAGCAGCTACCGTATTACTATCGTGGCAGGCGATACCAAGAACTTTGTTATAACCACAAAGGGCGGCAGCTGCATATTAAAGGCTATGGCCTACCAAAGCGGAAAGGCCCTATCTAAAGACCTTACATACGTTTGGGAGAAGATGGGCGCGACTGGTTGGGAGACACTGGCAGGTAAGACCGCACAGACGCTTACAGTTAGCGGTACGGATATTAACACCTATGGCGAGTACCGCGTACACGTATCGCGCGCTGGTGCCGAGATTGGCACCGATATTCAAGGCGTAATGGACGCGAGCGACCCCTACGATATAGACCCGCACCCGAACCCCGCAGACGAGGCTATAACCGAGGACACCAGCGGTAACGGGCAAGTTACCTACGCCCCGGTAGTAGTTACGCGAGGAACCAGTACAAAGGCGTTAGATACGCAGTTTTATTTTGTGCTGAAAGACGCGGCCGGCGTTTACCTCAACAGCGACCGAACAACGCCAAAGACCAGCCAAACCGTAACGCGCGCACACTGTGTGCAGGCTGGCGGCGACGTATCGGTAACTATAACCAGCGTTAAATAGCTATGGGAGTAACCAAGACACAAGTAGTAAAGTTTATCCGTAAAGGCGATAAGGGCGACGCGGGGGAGAATGGTATAACCATTTCCCTGCTGCCCGCTGCGCTTACCCCAAAGGTAGGCGTCAGCAGTACTTTGCGCGTGCAGGTAGCCTTATACGATGGCGGCAGGCTTATAGGCTATAACGACGAAACCGACGGTAATATGCTTTGCTCTACTTTGCCGTCGAGTTCTGCGTATAGGTGGATGTTTAGGGTAGAAAGCGGAAAGTTTTATTTTGTTATTATGCTAACCCCTACCAACACTACGGCTATTTCTTTGCCATTTACTATTACGTACAAAGGCGCGAAGTATGACAACGTTATAACTATTCAGCCGGTAGCAGATGGCGCACAAGGAAAGCAGGGCGCGACCCTACGAGGCCCGCAGGCGTGGAGCGACTGCGCTAACGGGTATAGTTTCCAAGCGGGCGGCGATGGCGACAGCTGGAAAGACGTAGTTATTTACAAAGATAATTACTACAGCTGCATTAAAAGCCACACGAAAACCGCGGATAACTACCCCGGAAGCACGGCGGCTAATAATAACAAGTACTGGCAGCTGGGCGATAAAATCGAGCTGGTAGCGTCTAAAATTCTGCTGGCCACCTACGCACTGGTTAAAAATTTAGGCGTAGAGGCAATAGATATGAAAGACGCGAGCGGTAACATAGTTTTCCAAGCAAAGGACGGTAACGTAGTATGTAATAGCGGCACATTTAACAACATTACCGTAAAAGGTAATAGTACGCTGGAGGGTATCGTAAAAGCGCAGCTTTACTACAGCCCGACTAAAACCGTTACGACAGCAACAAACAGAACGTATGTAATAGACCCTATCGCAGAACCCTGCTGTAGTTTCCTTATCAACGAGCCAACTAATAAACGATTTATCCAGCTGCCTAACGCAAGTTTATACGACGGTTTGGAGATACAAGTATTCACCCGCATATCGGGACGATGGAATACTGACAAAATGACCTTTGTAAAAACGGCAGGAACCGAGAGCCTTTTTGTTAAAGCTAACTCGCACGCCATAGAGTGGAATAGCTCTATAAAAAATTACGACGCGGTAGTGAACAATTACCAAGCCGAATACAAAGACTACGGGGACACAACTATATATATGTGCCCTAACTGCGTCTGTAAATTTAAGAGCATTAACGGCGCGTGGTACGCTATAGAGGGCCTATATACGGGCGAGTAATATATTATCTAAAAGTTTAAGATATGGCAGCGAAGAAAACAAAGACACTTAAAGACGTAACGACGGTTAGCACCGTGAACGCGTCACAGTTTATCCCGCTTACTGATGCAAGCGGAAACACCACTAAGGTATCGTTAGCAGGCTTAAAAGCTGCCCTGCTGGGCGGTATTAACCTTAACAGCATTAACGACGGTGTGTTTATTATGTTCCACCGTAAGAGCGACGACTACCCGCTTATGGTTAAGCCGGATAAGTGGCCGAGCTACCAAAGCAGCGGCGAGATAGCCGAGGGCGTGGTAGTCGTCGAGGGCGGTAAGATGCTGGTAGTAGCACCGACCGAAGCCGACAGCGCGGGTTTGCTATGGAGCCGCGCAGCAGTAAGCGGAGGCGGCAAAACGACTACCGACCGACTTACAGCTATGGAGGACTGGACGGGTAAGGCCAGCACCGCGGCACAGATTAAGCACGCCGAATGTAATACGGCCAGCTACGCGCCCGGTTTCTGTGCTAAGTATAGCCGCACCAACGCAAACGGCAAGGGCCTAACCGCTGGTATGTGGTGGCTGCCGTCACTGGGCGAGCTGTTTTGCATCTACGCGAATATGCGTAAAATCAATTACGCGCTATCGCTTATTAACGGAGCTACACAGCTGACCGAAACGTGGTACTGGAGCAGCACCGAGTACAGCGCGGCCCACGCGTGGCTTTTGTACCTCGGCAGCGGCAGCGCGTACGGCAACACTAAGGCCGCGGGCAAGGGCAGAGTTAGGCCAGTTTCAGCATTTTTACGTTAGTAGTTAATAGTTAAACTTTATCCTTTGGGTACGGCGAAAGCCGTACCTATCTAAAGAAATTTTCAAAAACCCGATATATGAATAAATCGAAGCTGGTTTCTAATACGCAAATCTACTTAGACAGTAGAAAGCTGTTAGACGTGATACTGGACGTTACGCCAAACTTTCCGAGAGCTTACAAGTACACCATAGGCAATAAGATGCACGAAATAGCTATAGCCCTAATATCGGAGATTTCCGCAGCGTACATTAACAGAGACCGCGCTACACGTATCCAGCATTTGATTAACTTTCAAGCCGAGTTTGAGGTACTTAAAACGCTTATTCGTATAGCGGGCGAAAGGAAATGGATTTTAGGGCAAAGCAGACACGCGGATATAATCGAACTTACGGACGCTATCGGCAAGCAGGCTACTGCGTGGAAAAATTCGTTAATCGCGTTAGACAGCAGACGGAATAACGATTAAAAACGAGAATAGAAAAAGTTACGACTTTAATAGCGTTATAGTTATCTGTGTAAAAATGGGCCGCACACTATCTTTTATAGTTATGGCTGCGGGCGTTCAGTCCAAGGCAAGGGCGGCACGGAGTTGCGAGTACAGCGCGACCAACGCGTGGAATTTGAACCTCAACAACGGCAACGCGAACAACAACACTAAGGCAACGAACAAGAACAGAGTTAGGCCAGTTTCAGCACTTTTACAGATAACAGTAACCACACAGAGCAAAAAATATGATTACGACCGAGGGACTTTTAGAAGCGTACTACGACTGCCGCAAAAGGAAGCGGAAAACAGCCAGCGCGATAATGTACGAAATAAACTACGAGAGCAAGCTAATAGAGCTGCGCGACCGGGTTAATAATCGTACTTACCAACCGGGTAAATCTATTTGCTTTATCGTTACACGTCCGAGGTACCGGGAAGTATTCGCCGCTGCTTTCGAGGATAGAATTATACACCACTGGATAGCGATACGTTTAGAGCCGCTATTTGAGCAGATATTTAGCCCGCGTACATTTAACTGCCGCAAAGAAAAAGGGCAGCTGTACGGCGTTAATATGCTGGTAAACGATATAAAGACGTGCAGTCGGAACTATACGCGCGACTGCTACGTTATGAAACTGGATTTGCAGGGTTTCTTTATGAGCATTAACAAAGCGATGCTGGCTAAGATGGTGGACGATTTCGTAGCAAAGACGTACACCGACGAAACCGATAAAGAGACGCTGCGCTACCTATGCCGTACCGTAGTGCTACACGAACCCGAATATAATTGCGAGCGACACAGCCCGTTAGGATATTGGGACTACATACCGGCTAACAAATCGCTTTTTACGAATGGGCGCGGCTACGGTGTGGCTATAGGTAATCTGTTTTCGCAGTTATTCGCTAACTACCTGCTTAACGTACTGGACTGGTTTCTGCTTGAGGATTTAGGGTTTACGTATGTAGGCCGTTACGTCGATGATTTCTACGTAGTCGATACGGACAAAGCAAAGATGCTGGACGCGGTGCCAAAGATACGCGCACTACTGGCCGGCTACGGCTTAACCCTGCATCCGGATAAATTCTATATGCAGCATTACACTAAGGGCGTAGCGTTTACGGGCAGCGTGGTAAAGAAAGACAGAGTTTACACAGCTAACCGAACTATCAAAAACGCAGTAATGGCCGTGCGTCGCCTCAACAGAGCGGAGACGCTACCGGAGGTTATGCACGCGGTGGATAGCATAAACAGTTATTTAGGCCGCCTGCGCCACTGCCGCGAATATAACCAACGGGCCAAACTGCTGCGCAGGATAGAGCCAAGGTGCTATAAGTGGATTTATATAAAAGGCCGCTACGAGATAGTGGCCATAAAGAAAAAGTTTAGAAAGCGAACGCGTACACTACAGCGTATTAACGATGGGAACTATTAACAACAAACCCGAAGCCGTCCTGCGGCTTACTGAGCTGGACGTAAACGCCGTGCGCGTATTATGCCAGCACTGGGTAGTATTAGTGCAAGAGAAACAAAACTATATAGAAATAGAGTTATACCAAAAAGAATGACGGCAGAGATTTTACAGATAGTAGCAACCACCACCGCCACAGTTATAGGAGCGGTAGGAGGCTGGGAAGCAATTAAGTACTTTATCAACCGCGACACCAACCACCGCAAAGCGGAGGCAGAGGCCGACAGCGTGGAATTTGACGTGCTGCGGCAGGCTACCGAGTTTATGCAAAACCAGCTAAAAGAGAAAGAGGAGCGTTTCGCGGCGCAGACTGAGTTAGTACGTAAACAAAACATCGAAATACTGGAGCTAACCAAAGAAAAAGGCCGTTTGGAACTGGAACTACAGAAGTACCGCTGCATTAAGGCCAAGTGCCCACACCGCGAACCCGCTAACGGTTTCTAACATTTGAACACTATGAGACAGATAAACGACATTATCGTACACTGTAGCGCGACCAAAGAGGGACGCGACTACACGGTAACCGATATAGACCGCTGGCACAAAGCGCGCGGCTGGAGGTGTATAGGCTACCACTATGTTATCTACAGAGACGGCAGCGTACACGCAGGCCGACCCGTAGAACAGATAGGCGCGCACGTAACTAACCACAACGCTAACAGTATCGGCATTTGTTACATAGGCGGGCTGGACGCGTCCGGGAACCCAAAGGACACCCGCACGCCTCAGCAGCGCGAAGCCCTGCGCAAACTGGTTAGCGACCTGCAAAAGAGATTTCCGGGCGCGGCACTACACGGCCACCGCGACTACGCGGCTAAAGCCTGCCCGTCCTTTGACGTTCACAAAGATTTATAGCCTATGAGATTTTTAGTTATGATTATCGCGGCCGCGATGCTGACGAGCTGCGCAAGTACGCGCCGAGCCACCAGCAGCAGGGACACCCGCGACAGTACCCGTATTATCAGCCAGCAGGTAGATAGCATCTACCGCCAGTTAATGCAGCGCGATAGCATCTACTACCGCGATAGCATCTACATTAAGGAAAAGGGCGACACAGTAACATACTACGTCGAGAGGCTGCGCTATGCGTACAAAATCAAGACCGACACGATTTACACCTACAAGCTAAAGCGCGATACCGTTTACGCCGTGCGCACGGACAGCATACGCGTTACGGTGCCTACCTATATTGAGAAGCCGCGAAAATGGTACGACACCGGGGCTATATGGCTGGGCCGTATGTGCTGCTTAGCGTTTTTGCTTTGGGTGCTTTTCCTATATCTGAAACGTAAGTTTTAGTTTTTTGCTTTCTGTGTTGTAAGGCCGCGTTACCCGTGAGGATAGCGCGGCCTCTATTTATCTACCTAAAACCAAATCTATAACGCGTCGGTTTGCAGCGTCGATTTTATCCCGGCTAAACTTAATATATACGCCCGTTATCTTAGAGCCGTACACGTGGCCGAGGGCTTCGCTAATTGTGTCCTTTGGTATATCCAAATCGGCCGCATAGGTAGCCCAAGAATAACGCGCCCAATAGGTAGTAACGGCAGGCTCTAACGGAACCATAACGGGTAAATGGTTTTTATGGTACTGAGGTTTACCACCTACCATTTTAATAGGGCCTATTTTGCGCAGGGCTGCGTTAAGGTGGGCCGCGTAGTCCTTATAGCTGTGGTATTCGTCGAACTGCCGCAGCAGGTGGGCTTTGCCTTTATAGCGGTCTAAGATTTCCTGCGCCTCAGCTTCGATTTTGATACTATAGAATTTACCCGTTTTGGCCCTGCGGTATTCTATACGCCCGTCCACTACGTTATCTTTGGTTAGCCGCGAAAGGTCTATAATGTTAATACCGATAAGATAGAACGTAAGCAGGAATATATCGCGGTACTCGCTATCGTATGCAGAAAGCTGGAGCGTGCGGAACGTCCGCATTTTCTCTACTGGCAGTACGCGCATAGCGGTTTCCTCAGCTGGTATGCGGTAGTTACGAAACGGGTAGTTTTGCGTATAATTTTCGTCGAGGGCGTAGTTAATTACGTTACGCAGGTTACGCAGGTGCATACCGCGACTATTAACCGACAGTCCGGTAAGAGACGCGTAAAAGCCGTCTATCCATAGTTTCGTTATGGCATCAAACCGGACGTTATATACGTCGCAGTAAGCGACCAGCTTTTTAAGCGTCTGCCCGTACATAGTGGCGGTACTGCCTGCTTTAGTCCCTATTACGGTTTCAAACAATGAGCCAAGAGTAGGCACGCCGACCGTAGGCGCGTCCAAATCTAAATCGGTTAGCATTTCGCGCAGCTGCGGGCCGGTTAGATTATTCCAGCGTCCATTTTCCCGCAGTTCCAGTATGCGGTTAGCTACACGGGTAAGCAGGGTATCTAACACCGAGTTTATACGCTTCGCGCTTTTACCAGTAGCGCGCTGGGTGGCCGCGTCCCAATCTGAGGCGGGCAGAAATATGCCAGTAGCCAAATACAAATTAGTACCATACCCTACGGCTATCTGTACCGGGTACGTGCCGTCTTTCAATTTGCGCCGGGTATCTAAGCGCAGTTTTGATTTTGCCATATTTTTTGCTTTCTATTTGCTGGTTTTGTACTGAATAATGCGCCCAAATATACCATTATCTACCATATATAACGCTACCAGCGGCCACATATTGCATATATAGGCAAAATTTGCTTAACTGAAAATTTGCTGATTTATCCGCGTTTATCTTTGTGTATCAATTATTTACGGATATAGAAGCAGCTAAAATTTTATACCAGTAGCCCTATGCCTACAGAACAGGCAATGGTGTGAAGAGAGATTTCTTCAACATGATAACAATGGCA